>SAMEA104404100__coassemble_715_pt1 | contig 34480 bp, 18 predicted proteins | sample SAMEA104404100__metabat2_high_PE_039 | metagenome-assembled genome bin SAMEA104404100 (sample SAMEA104404100) | Balaenoptera acutorostrata | reverse complement strand
ATTTAATGTCTATACACTCTTTTTTTCTGGTGTCCGATTTACAGGGTCCATTTTAAAAGGAATCCTCTTTTTTATTGGTATGCTTTTCTTTTTTTCACTCTAACAAGAATACTTAATGCCACTAAAAATATACTATAGAAAATAATAAACTCTGCATGATCGCCTGTTTGAGGCATGTCCTCATGATGTTTGACGCTCGTTGTCACAACCCTAGTTTCTTCAATGCTATCTTGAGCATAACAATAAGATTGTTCCATCATCGTCTCATATGCTTGTGAAGTTACCTTGGTTTTTGCGTTGATCGACGTTAGTGACAAGGCAAAAACCATCATTGTTACAAGTAACAATGATCGAATTATGTTCTTATGCATATAATCCCTCCTGCAAAACAATAGTTTCTATATTAATATAGCATACATCTTGCTTAAATTGAAAGTATTACCAAAAAGTAATAATTGGAATATTAAAAAAAAGAGGTTTCCCTCTTGATATATCAAGAAAGTCACCTCTTCATGTCGACTAGTTTTCTTTTCTTCTTAGTAAAGAAACCATTGCAGCACCAGCTGCTAATAATGATAAGTATAACAATCCAAAGTTTGTTGTGTCTCCTGTTGGAGGAACATTTGTATCGTCTTTATCAGTATCAGGGTTACCTGGTTTTGTATTGTCGTCTGTACCTGGTTTGTCAGGGTTTTCTGGTTTTGGATCAGGAGTAGGTTTTACTTCTGGTTTTTTCTCTAAGCCTTTGATTGCTTCGATGATATCCATTGCCATTTGATCTACTTCTTCTTGTTTTGTGATATCTAAGTCGCGAACAACAGCATCGATTGCTTCTTGTACACCTGAGAAGTCTTTGTAGTCTTCTGGGTTCAATTTGTTTGCTTCTTTGATAGCAGCATCAACTTTAGAGTAGTCAGCAGGTAATACTACTAATGCTTTCATAGCTTTGTTTAATCCAGCAGCAGCTTTATCTACTTTTTCTTGTTCGAAGTATGGAACACCAGTTTTTGCTAAGTAAGCAACATAATCATAGTGTTGTTTGAATACATCGTATGATTCTTTAGTATAGATGTCTTTGTTAGCTTCTACTTTTTCAGCTTCTTCTAATGCTTTGTTTACTTCTGTGAAGTCAGCTTGACGATAAGCTAAGTTGTTGTATGCATCTGAGATTGCATTACATGCAGCATCTACTTCTTCTTGAGTAGCAGCTTCGTTAGCTAATACTTTGTTTCCTTCAGCGATTGCATTTTCTAAAGTAGCGATTGATTCTTCAGAGTATTGAGAAGCATCGTAGTCTTTTGCTAATACAACTAATTTTTCTAATGCTGATTTGTCCACTGGACGTACAACTTCTTCGATTGGTTTGCTTGAAGCAAATACTTCGATTTCACCAACTGTTAAGTTTTGTTTTGTTGGTAAGCTATCTTTGAAGTTGATTGCGATGTTAGTAACTTTCTTGCTAGCTCCATCATGTTTGAATGTGAATACATCTAATGGTCCAGCCATTGCTAAGACATCAGAAGTAGTTCCATCTTCATATGTGAAGACAGCTTCAAGATCTTTAATAACACCGTTTCCGCTAGTTGAAGAGTTGAATACAGATAAACGGTTAACATATTTAGCTTCTTTGAATGCCATATTTAATGTTAATGGAGTAGTGATGTTTTCTGGAAGTTTTCCATCTACCCAGTTACCTTCGTAATCCCATTTTAATTCGAATTCACGATCTGTTGGTTTTCCGTTGAATAATCCAGCATAGCTTCCTTGTTGGATCAATTTGTTAACGTTTGTTCCATCATCTTCTGGGAAGTATTCATTTGTTACTGTTAAATCAAAGTCTTTTTCTTTCATCACACCTGTGTCATCTAATTTGTCAACACCGAATACTTCGATTTCAGAAAGTGTTAGCATGTTGTCAACTGGAGTTCCATCAGATTTTAATGCTGATAAGAATGTGATATCGATTTGTTTTACTTTTTTACCGTATTCATATTTGAATCCGTAAATTTTTCTTTCATCTTCGATGATTGTTTCTTCTGATTCAGTACCATCTTCGTAGATTAATTTTGCTTTACAGCTTGTTAAGTAACCATTTGCTTTGTTAGCATTGTATACTTTCACATTATTTACGAACATAGCATTTTTCAATTCCATGTGTAATGTTGTAGGTAATACAACAACTTTTGTTGGTGACCATTTGAATTCGAATTCACGAGCACCGTCACCTTTGTTACCATTGAATAATCCAGCATAAGTTTCGTCTTGGATTAATTTGCTAACGTTTGTTCCATCATCTGTAGGTAATTGTTCATTTGTCATTGTTAAATTGAAGTCACTTTCAGATAATGAAGTTTTTTCAACTGCTTTGTTACCAACTTTATTGAATGAGTGGTTTGGAGCGATCATCATACCGTTTGTTAAGTCCATAACGAAGTCTGGATCATTAACATTAGCGATAGAGTTTAATGCGATATTGTCTTTTGCTACTAATGTAATTGTTGATAATACTAATTCACCTTCTGTATTTCCAACTGTTTTTGAGTGTCCCATGAATAATGCATTATGGTTAATGTATTGTGTTCCATCAGGGTTTTTAATAACAGCTGTCATACCATCTGTGAATAGATCTGGATCGCAGTATTCAACACCAACATATCCTACTTTTTCAGGGTTGAAGTTGATGATACCACCGAATGCAGCGATGTTTGCAGCATTTTTAGCAACTAGAGAAACTGTGAATTGTTCACCTTTCTTAATAGTTGTAGCACTTGGTACCCAGTTGATTGATCCAAGGATCTTAGCATATGCATTACCTGATTCTTCAACGTTGAATCCTGTGAATGAGTAATCCCAGATATCAGAGATACCATTGAAGTTGATGTCTACAAATGTATCTTGCATTTCACCAACCCATTGAGGGTGAGCAGCATTTTTATGTGCAGATGATTCCTTTAAGAAGATAGATTTGAATGTATCTAATGAAGGCATATCTGTACCTTGAGTTAATAAGTTACCAACGCGGAATGGTTTTTGTTTAGAACCGAAGTTCTTATCACCTTTGATTGCGAATGGTTTAATTTCACTTGCAGAGAAGAAGTTTCCTAATGTTTTCTTAGGAGTGAAGCGGATATAACGAGCACCGATATATTCGTTGTCTTTATCTTTTGCAGGGTTTGTTAATTCAATGTGTTTCATTTCAGCACTACGTTTGAATGCAAAGAATTTGTTTCCTTTGTTATCTAACTTCGTACCATGAGCTACCCAGTTTACACCATCTAAACTTGTTTCAACATACATTTCTAATGGTGTACCGTTACCAGCGTCATCACGTGGGTAGAATTCGATGTAATCGAATAAGTGAGCATAACCATAATCAGCTGTTAAGTGTTTACCGATAGCAACAGATCCAGAGTGGAATCCACCATCTCCGTCTTCGAAGAATTGGTTGAATGCACGTGTAGCATCGTGGTTACCGTATAAGTCACCTGTCCAAGTGATTTTGTGTGGTTCTGGAGTGTTGATGAATGGGTCGTCAGCTGAAGTAGCAACGACTTCTTCGCTCCATGCAGAATATCCATCAGCGTTTACTGAACGGATGAAGTATGAGTGAGTTGATAAGAAATCTAATTGAGTGTGAGTGAATTCGTTGAATGTTCCTGGAATTGAGTGGATTGTTCCAGTAGCAACTTTTCCGTTTTCTAATGTTCCGTCAACTAAGATTTCATAAGTTGTAGCAGCTTCAACAGCATCCCAAGCTAATGTGATACTTGTTGGAGTTTTTGCTTCTTCAACGCTTGCAAAGTTTGTTGGAGCTTTTAAGCTAGCGTTTAATTCTTGTTTGTTTAATTTTCCATCGTTTTCGAATCCGTTGATGATTAATGTTTGTGCATTTGCTTGAGAATCTGTTTCAGCAAATTTAACTAATAATTTACCAGCAACTTTAACGTCTTTTACTAATCCTGCGAAGATTTCTTCTTCTGCAGAAGCATAAGTTTCGATTGTTGGAGTTGCATCATAGAATGATACGAATGTTCCAGCTTTAGCGACTGCTTTATCAAAGTCAGCTTTGCTGTTTACTTTTACTTCTTTTAATGTAGCTGTACCGTTTTTAGCAACTAAAGAAGTTGGAGCTTTAGAAGCGTGAACGATGAATGTTGTTTCTTTGTTTTGATCATAACCTTTGTAAGAACCAGTTGCTTTGTTTGCTGTTAAAGTGGCAACATCACCTTTTACAGATGAAGTATATGTAGTTGATACATGTGGACCATAGTTAACATCATTGATAACACCGTATTCTTTGTCAGATTTGTCTTGTTTGTTTTCTACGAATGTACCGTTATCTTCGATTGCAGTGAAGTCAGTATCTCCAGCTGGCCAGAATTCAACTAAACGAGTTGTTTTGTCAGCTTGGTATGGAGTGTTGTTAGCTTCAAGCATAGGGATGATTGCACCGTTTTTAACGAATACTGGTAATTTCCAGATTGGAGTATCGAATCCGTTTAATACTTGACCACCACGGTATTGTTCACCTGTGAAGTAATCAATCCATACTTGGTTAGCATCTGGTAAATAGATACCATCACGAACGTCGTTATCTTTATCTTCGTCACCATCAGTGTCTTGGTAAAGTGGCGCAACTAATAAGTTTTCACCCCACATATATTGATACTTAGCAGCATTTCCGTAAGCCATTGCTTCACCTGGATATTCTAAGAACATAGCACGAACCATTGGTAAACCAGTGTCGTTGTTTCCAGTGTCAATGTTTGATGCAGCGTAAGCATTTGTATAAATATATGGCATCATTTGTGATTTTAATTTTAAGTACATACGAGCGATACCAGTGTATGGATCACCATGAGTGTAAGGTTTTTTAGCGTAGCTTCCCCAACCATCCATGTCTAACATTTGAGGAGCGAATGCTTTCCATTGGTATTCACGAGTAGCGATGATTGTATTACCACCCCAGATACCATCCATGTCAGTACCGATGTTAGGGTTACCTGCTAGACCTTGTCCGATGAATGTTGGAATGTGGAAACGGATATAATCCCATTTACCACCAACTTGGTCACCTGTCCATACAGAGTTGAAACGTTGAGATCCAGCCCAACCATCAAGAGAGATGATATTTGGACGAGTGTGATCACGACCGTCTGCATAGTCAACAGTTGTAACGATATCGTAAGCTTGTTTTGCACCACTTAATTGGAATGAGTAACCTGGACCTACCCAAGCAACGTCAGTTTTTAAAGTAGTAACACCAGCGCGTACTTCGTTTTCGAAGTCACGTAATAAGTGCCAGTAGCTATCTGGATTAGAATCTGGAACGATTTGGCTTTGTGCCCATAATCCACTTGCTACACCTTGAGATTGTGCATATTCAGCGAAAACACGTAAGTTTTCAACGTTTGCAGCAACAGCTTCTAAACGTTCTTTAGAACTTGAACCATCAGGGTTAACACCACCAGTTACGTTGAAACCGTTTTGTCCATAACCAGCTCCGTATCCATCGTTTGGTAAGAAGAATCCTAATGGCATATCATATTTTTGATATTCTCTTAACACACCTTGTGCTGAGAATTCCTCACTGTATTTTACACCTTCTGGAATATTTTGAGTAAATTTAGTTGGACCTGTACCATTTAATGTTTCAGCAGTTTCTCCAGGTTCAACAACAGTACCAGTTCCTCCACGTTCGTAAGTGATATCACCTTGTTCGCTGTGAGGTCTAGTACCTTTGATTTCCCAACCGTTACCGATTTTTTCATGAGACCATGCATCACGGTTGTATGCATTTAAGTGTCCTAGATAGAATCCGTATTCAGGAAGTAATGTAGGGTTACCTGTAACTTTGAAGTAACCATTTAATAATTCTTGTACAACGCTTCTTCCGTCTGTTTTATCAGATACGAAATAGTAAGCATCGAATTCGCTTTCATCATGAATAGCAGCTACTGTATCAGCATCTGTGTTACCGAAGTCATAGCTTCCATCCATATAAGTGTTTCTTAAAACACCATAACCATTTGTAGTATAATAGAATGGACTTGGACTTGAAACTTGTCCATCGTTCCATCCACTTTCATTTTTAATTTTAATTGTGTTTCCAGTGTGTACGAAACGTCCGTTTTGAGTACCTCCACCAAAGAACTGTTCTCCAGCTTCTGTATTTTTAACTAAAGTCTGAACAGTTTTTGAACTGATTGCTAGTGGAGCTTTTTCTTGCATAACGACTTTGTCGTTTGCTTTAATACTCATCTTAGCTTCTTTATCGAAACAAACAGTTACGTTACCAGCTTTGATTTCATAACCACCATTTGCAGTAGTTACAGCAGCAGCTGGGTGAGCGTATTTGTCTGAAGTATCTGGAAATTGTTGAATTTTAGCAGTGTCAGGATAACCTTTGCGTACTTTTGCATAGTTACTGAATTCACCACTTGGATCGACATTATAACGGAAGATGTTGTTATCTAAGAAAGTTAATTTTGCTTGTGTTTTATCAGCAAATGTAACCCAGACGATGTGTTTGTCTTTAGAGTCAACTTCAACAGATGTAACGCCTGAAATTGCGCGAGTGCTTGCTTGTTCTTTAGCAGCAACTGGATAGTTACTTACTAATCCCATAACCATGAACAAGCTTAATCCAATCGAAATAAATTTTCTAAACATTATGATATTTTCTCCTTTCTTACGTTCCATAATGATTGTCCCTATAATACCCTCTCTTTTCTATCCCTCCTTAGTCCCCTTGAGCGAAGGATGATGATTAAGATCCCTTCATAAAGCGCTTTCAGAGCATGTCAAAAAAAAAGGCACATTTTCTGACATCATGAAAACAAGACTTTATTTTATCGATCATAATCATTCCCCAATAATCCCTCTTTGTGTAATTTTAAAATATCAAATTTTTTACTATCTGTATTTGTCTATTTTAGTGATAACTTTACACTTTTTAGCTAATTTTTATATTTTCTTGTTTTTTTCTGAAAAATCAACCATTTATAGTTAATGTTGTTTTTATTGTCACACAAACAAAAAAATGCATAAATATAAACTAATTGCATATAAATGCAAACGGTTTTTTATTTTCATAGGAAAATTAGCACTCATCTCTAACTTCTAATTTTCCTATTCTTTATAAATATATATAAAATTCAGTTTCACTACTATAATATAAAAAATACAAGCATTTTTAGTCTTTGAAACCAGTAAAAATGCTTGTATTTTTATGTTTATAAACAAAAGAAGTAGCACTTGCTACTTCTTGAATTTCATCACCATCATACCTTCTTTAAACACTTGTCCACCTTTGGTGAAAACACCTCTGAAAACACGGTATGTTAAGAAAAATGGCATCAGATATTTATGATTGTAAATATACTTTAAGCGATCACTGCTTTCAAAGTAATAGTGATCTGGAATTAAACGTTTTTTGATGTACGTCCACTTCGCTTTATTGGCTTCTTCAATTCCTTGTTTGTGAATTTGATTCTCAATAAAGTTTTCATGCGTACCATATGTTCCTGCACTGATGAAGAAGTCATACATATGTTGTAAGTCTTTTGGAAGTGCAAAGCTAGCTAGATCTTCATAGTGGTCAAAGATGATCGTCGTCAATGCGCGTAATTGTTGATCATATTCATAAAGACCTAAGTCTTTTAGTTTTTGATCCAATAACGTCTGATTGATACTTGCTTGTAACTGTTTTAAAATGACATAGCAGTCTAATAGAACTTTTACACCAATTCCTGAATTGATATAGTGTTTATAGCTATGGACTAAGAAGTATAAATAGAAGTCTTCATCGGTAAACTTGTATTCATATTTGTCTTCATCTAAACGAATCAAGCGTTCTTTGATATGTGCATAGTAGTCCATCAATGCATCAGTTTTTCCATGTCCAAAGACATCAAAGCCAGAGATGAATAAGGCCATATGCATTTCAAAGTTCAAGACTGGTTTTTTGTGGTAGGAGTTATGATTGGATACTTTGTATTCATCGACTTCATATTGGTTTTTAACAAACCACTCGTGCATGAAGTCTTCATAGCCTGGGTCAAACAAAATATCATTGTCAGACATTTGTCTCATCCCAGGTTTTGGATAGTATTCTTTGATGATGACACCTTTTAGTGGCACATGCCAGATTTTGTTTGCATCCATATAGGCAAACAACTTCTTGCGTTCCATATCCAACAAGATGTTTTTTAGCACTGCTTTTTCTTTTTGTTCTTTCCATTTCTTCATGATGGGATCATCAAAATGCAATGGTTCTAATGCGATATAAACAAGTGCAGTTAAGTTATGAAAGCAAGATAATCGATAGATATCTGCAAGATTCATAGACGTTACACGACTTTCATCTGGTACAATTTCTTTTATTCCACAAACTGCAAGATAGAGCATATCAAATGCTGCTTGTTTAGGAATTTGAATGTTGTCTGAAATCATCTATATTCCCCATTTCTAGTTTCCAAAATTGATCACTCGATCACAAATAGATAAGGCTTGTTCACGGTGTGTGATGATCAATACCGTCTTATCTGTCATAGAGCGAAGATTTGATAATACTTGTTTTTCTGTGCGCTCATCTAAAGCACTCGTGCTTTCGTCTAGGAATAGAATTGGGCAATCGGCATAAATGGCACGGGCAATCGCAATACGTTGCATCTGTCCTTCGGATAGACCCATTCCACGCTCTCCTAATTCACTATCGACACCTTGCTCTAGAGCATTCACAAATGTATCCGCACAAGCGACTTTTAAGGCTTGTTGGATGCGTGCATCGTTGTATTGATCCTTTAAATCGGCAAAGGCTACAATACTACGAATCGTTCCACTCATTAAATAATTGCCTTGTGGAACATAGGCAAATAAACGTTGATAATCACATACATCATAAGCATTCGATGCATGATCATAAATACAACAACTTCCTTGTTTTGGTTGATATAAGCCTAACATCATTTTTAAGACGGTACTTTTTCCACATCCTGAATGACCAGTAAAGGCGATGTATTCTTTTTTATGAATACAGAAATCGTAGCCTTCTAATACATTGAAATCATCCTTTGGATAGGAGAATGTGACATCTTGTAAGGCAACTTGTTCAAAGTCTTGATCATAAAAACGATGGACTTCTTCTTTTTCAACAATATGGTTAGAAGCATGATCATCTAAACATTCTGCTTCCATTAAACGCTCAGCACTCGCAAGCATAGAGTAAAATCTTGGAATGAAGCTTGTGACATTAGCCATCGGTAATTGGATTTGTCCAATCAATTGCATAATGGCCATCAAGGTACCATAACTCATCGTTCCAATTAAAATTCCATTTGCGCAATAGACAATCCCTATGACATAAACGCCATTCATGATCAAAGAGAAGCCTGTATTACAAAAGTTTGAGAAGTTATTTTTATTCATTCTTGCTTTTTGATGGTCTTTTGCGGCAGCTGATACATCATCGACAACATTAGAAACCATGGCAAATGCTTTCACAATGGCCATACTTCCTAAATAGTCTTGTAGTAACACGCGTAAGTCTCCATCTTTTTCTTGTACACGCTTATGAAAGATTTTCATCTGTCTGCGGAATACATAAGAAAATAACACTAATAGAAGTCCACCTGGCACAATCAAATAGCCAAATCTTGGCTCTAAGTATAAGATTGCGCAGGCTGCAGCCACTAATTTGACAACCATTCCTGCTAAGTTTGGAAAGATTTGTGTCATCGCATTCGCAACGACGACGGTATCCGATGTCAATTCATTCATCCAAATCGCAGAGTGGACACCCGCTACTTGTCCATAATCTTTTTTAAACAAAGTGGAAAACATGCGCTCTTTGAATGCATTTTCTAAATCTGAGCGACATTTTTCTTCCATGTAGCGTTGTAGTGCTCGTAAGGCAATCTGTGAGAGGATCAATAAGATCACATGTCCTGCTTCGATGTAAAATCCCATCTTTTGTTTTGCGACTGCAAAGTTTACAAGATTTTTTAATAACAAAGCAAACCACACAGAGCTGATGCCTAATGCGACTTGTACAAATAACAAGATCAGAATATAAAACTTCTTTTTTCCTGCTACTTTATAAATAAATGACAATGCATTTGTATTTACTTTATTCATTTCTTTGCACCTAATAACATGCGTTTCACAAACCCTTTGAATCGTACATATTCATAACGGATGCGAAAGCGTAACAAGCGAAATGGTGTATTGCGTTTTAAACGTTTTAGGTAACGAAGATAGTCTGGATCATCCATTAGAATTTCACGATCCTCTTTATAAATCTTTGTTACAACACCAAATACATTTGCTTTTGGAACCTTTTCTCCATGAAGGCAATTGTCTCCACGTGTGTAAATATAATCTTCATCGATTTTAATAATGCGATGAATGACATACGTATTCTTACTGCGATAAAAAATTGGCATATCATAAATGTTCAAGTCTTTTGTCAAAGGCTCTACAAGTACTTGTGTTTGCCCTTCATAAAGAAGAGGGTTCATACTGACCCCTCTTGTGTTAACTATAATTGATTTTCCACTACGAACCTGATCACAAATTGTAGTTTTATTCATCAATAAAACCTGCTTCTTTCAATTTCATAATGACATCATGAACATCTTTTTCCAAGACTTCTCTTGGTGCATCATAAGTACTAGCCATACGATCGACAATGTCTTTTTCTGTTGTATCTTCTAACAACTGTGTAAGAATAAAGTTTGATGTCTGATTATTACGAACAAGTCCATTAAATGATTTTGCGGCATCACCTGTCGCTACCATCATGAATTCTCCACCTGTTTCGTGTAAAACGAATCCTTCTTTTAATTTCATATGATCCACCTCTTTTAGTCTAATGGAATGATAGGTAATTCAATTCCTTCACGATCATCATCTGTTTCTGGATTTTCTGGTTTTGGTACCGGTTTTGGTTTTGGTTTTTCTTCTGGTTTTGGTTTATTATCCGGTTTTGGTTTGTTGTCTGGTTTCGGTTTGTTTTCCGGTTTTGGTTTTTTATCCGGTTTCACTTCAGGTTTTGGTTTTTTATCCGTATTTGGTTTTGCTTCTTCTTTATTAGAATTTGCTGGTTGTTTCACATCTTGATCTTTCTTATCGTCTTTTTTATCATCTTTTTTGTCGTCTTTTTTGTCATCTTTATTATCGTTTTTATCTTCTACTTCGATTTCATCTAAATCGACAAACAATTCTGTTTCTTCCTGTTGACCATCTTTCTTAGGTGTTGATTTGTTGTTGCTATTCACATAGAATAAGCCAGCAGTACAAGCTAAAATTGCTACGACTACGATTGCAATAATTAAATTTTTCTTTTGTTTCATAATAAAACCTCCTTTAGATATTATAAATGCCATAGGTATTTTTTTAAAGTCCCTATGGCATTTTTTTACGTTTTTTTTAATAAATCTTTCTTAAGTTTCTTAAAAAATGATAACGTTTTCTTTTTACTTCTTATTTTTTCTTGTTAAGTGAGCTTTTATACGCATCAGCACTTTGGTTGTATACATAGATTGCTTTCATGATATTTTTAGTTTCATCTTTTGCTTGTTCTTCAAATACCACTTTACCATAAGAGAATACACCGTATTCAACAACTGTTTCTGTATTGTTTGCGCTGTCTTTTACTTTGACTGTATACATCTTATCTAAGTTAACTGCATAAATATTTTCGATTTCTACATATACTTTATTGTTGTCATAGAACGTTGGTTTTAATGTTGTTTCTTGACCTTTTTCATCCACACTTACAAATTGGATTGTTCCATCTTCATAAGCTTGTTTGATTGTATCTGTCACAACGAAGTGATGACGGATAGCAACTTCTGATAATAGACGTAAGTTTGATGTACCATATTTGATACCTTCTACGCCATCGACAACGTTTGCGCTAAAGTCATCAAACACACTTGGTGATACACTTTGGTAAGAGCGATCAAGAATGTCGTGATTTGCTAAGTGATCTAAACGATAGCTAAAGTATTCTTGCGCCATCGCACCATAGTTCAACATTGCTTCCACAATGGCAATTGCTTCATAGCTTACTGCACTTGGTTTGCTTAATACGGCTTGTGCATAAGAAGCAACAGAGTATGTTTCTGGTGTTGATGTTCCTTGTGATGTCACTACTTTCACACTTACTTCATTTGTCATCTGTCTTGCTTTTAATGGAAGTGTAACACGGTATAAACCATTCACTTTCACAAAGTCTTTGACATAGATACTTGTTGTTTGGATTTCACCAACTTGATCTTCTACGCTGAATTCCACACGAGCTTGTTCATCGTTTAAGATTTCTGGGTTGATTTCATAGTATAAGTTTAATCCAACTTGGTTTGTCAATGTGATCGACATATTACGTGGAACGATTGTTTTTACTTTTAATGCTTTTTCTGCTTGAGTAAGAGTTGTATAGGCTTCTTGATAAGCAGCACGTGTTGCACTTTGTGTTTCTAATAACGCTTGTGCTTGTTCAAGGCTAGTTTTAAATGCAGGCCATTGTGCTTCTTGGTAATCTTCTTGTTTGAAGTTTTCCACTGTTTGTACAAAGCTTGCTAAGGTTGTTAAAGCTTCTACATCAGCTAGTGAACCTTCTAATTTTTTGTTTTGTTCATCCACCATCGCTTGTGTTGTACCATAGTGATCATAAACTGCTCTTGCATCAAGATATACTTGTTCAAATCTTGCTTCTGCAATGAATAAATGTAATGCATGTAATTCTTTTTTGTATGCTGCAGCTTTTGATAAGTTTACTAACAAGGCATCACGATTTACATAAACAATACCTTCTTTATAGAATGTTTCTAATGCTTGATCTAAGCTTTGTACCCATTCATTTACTTGTTTTGAATGCAATCCTTGTTGTAATGCTTCTTCTGCTTTCGCAAGTTTTGCTTCTAGTGTTTCTTTTGCTTTAGGTGAATAGCTTCCGTTTGATCCATCATAACGTAAAGTTGCGATTTCTTCACGAATTTGTGCAATTCTGTTTGCTAAAACAAAGCTATTGTCTGTTTTAAATACACGAATTTCGCTTAGTTTGTAATCATCACGGAATGTGAAACGCAATTGGTTTGTGAATACTGATTCTTTTGCAACCGCAAAGATTTCACTGTTTGGTTTTGTCGATGTGCTTGTTACAAATGGTTTGAATGTTTGACTTGCTTCATCAAAGTATTCCACACTGTAACGTAATGCTTTTTCTTCATCACTTGCTTTTTCCACACTGACAACACGGACATCACTTGCTTCTGGTAAAGTCAATGTGAATGTTTTGTTTTCATTTGTGCGATAAGCTTGATCTGTTTTACCATCAACTAGAATACTTGCATCGCTTGGATTGATGCTTGCACCAGTGCTGATGACTTCTGGTTTTCCAGAGAATGCTTCAAATTCATATAAACGAGATTCTGCTAAGTATGCAGGTCCGTTTCCGTTATTTCCCATGTGAACAAAAATGATTTTGTTTGCGATTTGGTTGACTGGAACACGAACCGTTTTGTTTCCTAATAAGTCTTTTGAGTTTGTTGTATCTTTGATTAGTGTACGATTGCCTTCTTTATCTTGGGCAAATACTTTATAGCGTAATCCTAATTCTGCTTTTTCGAATGTAAGATCAACATGTTTTACGAAGTGATCACCATGAAGATCAAATACGATATCTTTGTTTTGATCAACTTTACTAAATGTACGATCTTTATCACCATCTAAAACAGCTTGTCCAGCATTTCCACCAGCTACGCTTACACCACCGATTTTTCCTTCTTCAAAGTTAATTTCAACGCCTTTTTCTACTTTTTCTCTAGACATGACTTTTAACTCTACGATTGCAGGACTTGCGGCATATGCGTCACCTTTTTCAGTTGTTCCTGTGAAGTATACTTTCACTGCTTGGATTTTCTTATTCACTGGAATTTTGTAACTTGCTTCTTCTGTCACATTTGTGTTTTCTTTGTATTTGTCATACACGATGATTTCGTTTCCTGAAGCATCGGTTACAGCAACATAGAATTTAAATGGTAAGCCTGCTTTTTCAAAGTATAATTCGATAGAATCTACCATTGTAACAGCAGGTAATGGCAATGTTACCGTTGTTGGGTAAGATGCTTTTCCCCATTGTTCTGTTTTCCACAAGTTTTTCATATTTCCATCGGTGATGAATGATAAACTTGCATCGTTATGTGTTTTACGATCCGCACTTGCTTGTAAGCCTTGTGCGATATTTACAACTTCACCTTTTGTCATCATCATGAATTCTGATAATGCAGGACCTGCTTGACCAGCAGAGCCCTTACCAGTGATGCCTTCATAGTGAACCGTTGCTTTTGTGATCACTTTGTTGACATTGATTTTGAAAGAGCGCTCATCCATTGTTCCATCATGGTTACGATAGTGATCATAAACAATTGTTTCTTGACCAGCTTCATCTGTAATCGTTACATAGAATTTGAATGGTAATCCTGTTTTTTCAAAATAGATATCTAAGTAATCCACGAATGTCGCAGCTTCTAAAGGAATGCTGATATACGCAGGATATGCTCCATTACCCCAGTCTTTTGTTTTCCACAAGTTGTTTTTATTACCGTCTGTAACATTGCTCAATGGGAAACCAGGATCCGTATTTGTTTTGTTTGTTTCAGGCATGATTCCTGCTGCAATATTTGTATAGGTTACTTTTTCTAACGCTTTTCCATAAGCACTAATTTCCGTAATATTCACTGGTGTATTGCTTACATCAGATGTTGTGAATGTTACTTTTAGTTGTTCTGCTTTTACTTTATCCATAGCAATTGTGACATTAGAATCTAACGCTTTACTGTTATCTTCTTTCACCGTTGTCCATTTACCATCGTTTAATGCTTCTACTTTATAAGTATATGGGAATTGTTTTGCTAATTGTTGGAAAGATAATGTCATTTCATTTAATTCATATTTTCCTTGTAAGTCAAATACGATTTCATGAGGTCCTTCGCCTTCTAAAATCCATTCATCACTTGTGACACCATTTGTGATGTTTGCGATGTTTCCTGATTTAGTTTGAGACGTTGTTGTTGCAAGAACACCTTTTAATACATTTGTTTTTTCTTCTACTGCACCACCAGCATTTTTATCGAAGTTTGTGAATGAGAATCGATCATATGCTTCTTGTGCTAATTGTGCAAGGTTTTCATCTACTGCTTTTGTAGGATATGCGTATTTTCCGTTTTCATCATCTGATTTACGGTTTACCCATTTGAATTCCCATAAGAACCAGTTTCTTTCAGCTTGTGCATCCGCATCATTTCTTGGTTGACCTTTCATGTCAGCAATGCGATTGCGAATCCAGATTGCCCAACGTTCTTTATAGAAATCTTTTGTAAGTCCAGACCATTTACGGTTTGAGTAGTCTTTTAATCCAGATACACGTTCTCCACCCCAAGTTGTGATTAAGCTACGTGCATTGAATTCAAATAAGTCTTTTGTCCAATCATCTGCACCAACAATCATCTTACGAGATGCTTCAATCCATGTACCAACCATGAATTCTTCTGTTGTTGATAAGATACGATCAGATAAATCAATCAATGCTAAGAATTCGTTTGAAATCTTTTCAAATTTCACTAAATCTTTACTGTTTTTGTATTCTACCATCAATTTATGATATTCCACTGCAGCATTTGCTAATACTTGTTCTGCTACATCGGCTAAATCATAACGATAAGCTGGAGATGCTTTAAACGCATCGTAATTGTTTGCTAATAAAACTAAGGCTTCATCTAATTTTGCTTTATCATAAAGAATATTGCTATGTCCCCATGTAGAAGCAGAGTTAAAAGAGTCTGTTGGACGTGCATTGATGACTGTTTCAGCAGCACCTTGGTAGTAAATACCTTTGTCTGCATAAGCAGTTTCTAATAAGATGTCCCATGCTTCTTGTAATTCTTTTTCAGCAGTAGGATCTGTTTTTTCATTCACACCTGCACGACGTTTAGCATAATCGTCTACCCATTTGTTGTAGTCGATTGGATCTTTTGACCAGTTTGTTTCGAAGAATAATTCATAAACGACTGGACTGTTTTCAAGAGCTTCTGGTGTAATACCGATACCCTTCATATTTCTAGTTTTGTTTTTTGTTACAACTGGATCAGAAGCAATGACAGGAATTTCTCCATCTAATCCCATACGTCCACCGAAGTTATGTAACATACAGTAGATCCATGGTGTTCCATTGTTTTCAAATAATCCATGTTGTGGATTCATATCAGATTGTAAGTCTAATGCTAAGGCATGAGAAGTATCCATCTTAGACATTTTTTGATGGTTTAAGTTTCCTTGCCATTGTTGCATTACCCAAATTGCATCTGGATTTGATTTGATCATTTCATCTTGTACTGTTTTAAAGATTGATGCGATATCTAATCCACCTGTGTTTCCACCTTCGTGGAATGGGTCTGTTGCATAGTAATCTGTGATATCACCAAAGATATTTTTCTGTGCATCATAGAATGTTTTGGCAGCTTGTTCGAAATAGTTTTTCTTTCCTGCTGCTTCTTCTTCTTTTGTTAAGTATGTTTTGATGATGGATGGACGAGTATATCCTACCCAACCATCTTTTGGTGTTAAGACTGCACCTTCATTTTTCTGAGCAAATGTTTCAGGTACTTGTCCTGCAAACCCTTGAAGAACTGGTTGAATACCATATGTTTGCATACGATCATGGATTTGACGTCCTAATTCTACACGTTGTTCAAACCAAGCATTTGGTAATGGTCCACCAACGCTATATAAGTTTTGCATGTAGAACCAAGCAAAGTATCCAGGACCTGCGATATAGTCTTTAATTTCTTCATCAGTGAAATTAAATTGTCTGAATGTTTGACGAAGAACTTCTTCTTGTCCAACGATGTCTAATACTAAGTTGATGCTATTCATTGCACACCAGTCTAAGAATGCTTCATATTCATCCCAGTTCCAGAATGCCATCGTATAAGAATAAGTACAGAAGTTTAAAGCATAACGTAAATCAAACTGTGCTTCTTTGATAATTGTTTTTTCCACAGGAACAATGCTTGTCACTGCAGTGTTTGATTCAAAGAATGGATTGTAATCTACATTTAGATAATATTTTAAATAGTAGTTAAATCCAGATGCCATCGCGATTCCATTGTTACCACGAATTAAAATTCGTCCATTGCTTGCATTTGAGATTTCAAAGACATCTTGTCCTTTTCCTAAATCTTCACGCACTTCAAATACGAATTTGTTTTTCCATTGATTTCCAATAACACGACCTACAAGAGCTTGCATTTCTGCAACTGTTTTTGCATTGGCATATGCTTGGTTAGATGCTACTTTATCCCATTCTTTTTGCCATTTGCTTCCTTGCCAATCAGAAACTTGGATTTCGGCAGGATCTTGTACACTTGCACTTGATTTTGAACCATATAATTCAAGTTCTGCTAAGTTTGTAACAAAGGCTGTTGAGTTATAAGCCATGTTTAAACGCACATATGCAGCTTTTACATTCACATTGAATGTATCCCCTTGTGCACTTGCTTTTGTATCATCGGTTTTCGCTACGACTTTGTCATAGTTTACACCGTCTAGTGATGTATAAATATAATAATGGTTGTATGATTTTTGATCTACATTTTGAAATACTTTGATCTGTGATAAATCATATACCCCATCTAATTGAATATCGATATAACGATTGTGGTCATACATACGTTTGTAATCATCCCCTTCACCATTCGAAGGAATTGATTGCCAATATGTCTCTTTTACTCCATCAACAATGTTTGATGCAGCATGTTGGCTATGTGCTTTCGCTTTCACTTGTTCAGCTTTCAGCTCAATTTTTTGCACATCTGCAGTTGCTTGAATTTGAATTCCTAAGCTTTGTACTGCAATTGCCATTAATAATACAACTGTAAAAATCTTTCTTACTTTTGCCATACTTTATTTCTGTTCTCCTTTCAGTATCGAAGTCAATTGACCTCTTTTGTACATCTTCAGTATACAACAAACAATGTTTTAATATCTTGCACATTTTGTTAAAATGTTAAACTAACAAAAAAAGAATGACGTTGTAGCATCATTCTCTTTCGTATAGATTTCGATAATCTTTCGGTGACATACCCACCACTTTTTTAAAGATTTGAGTGAAGTAACTTTGTGAGCGAAAACCGGTCTCAAATGCGATCTTTTTAAGTGGATAATCTTGCTTGATCAATTGTTTCGCATCTTGAATACGATATTCATTAATAATCTCGGTAAATGGCTTTCCTACTTGTTTATTCAACATACGACTGATGTAGGTAGGCGATACTTTTAATTCATCCGCAACATCTTGTAGACTGATTTGATTGCGATAGTTCTGTTGGACATAGCGCAAGACTTCTTTTGTGATGTAATCAAGACGTTGATACTTTCGATCGACTAAGTAGTCGACAAAGTCCATGGCATAATGATGAATATCGATATCGGTAATATCATGTTGAAAGCTTGGCTTCTGATATAAGATCGTATCATCATGCCGTTCAAAGGCTTCAATCAAGGTTGTTAAAAAGTTTAAGAAGAAGTCTTTGCGTTTTTCTTGATCATATTGTAATTGATAAAAGAAAGTTTGAATGCATTGTTCTAATTTACAACGCAAAGCATTCATCTGATTCGTATCATACTCCTCTAATAAGGTTTGAATTGTTTGTTCGATGGTTTCATCTACTTGAGGAATCGGAAGCTTGTGTTCATGTTTCTTCATCTCTAAAGCTTCTTTATACGATTGTTGAAGCTTTGACGTTTCCTGTTGTAGGCTACCATAATAACAAGGAGCATACTGTTTGATAAAGGCATATAGTTTTTGCACATCATCCTCATGCATATCATAATTGGCAATGATGAATAAGATTTCATCATGATTAAAATTCATATACAAACAAGAAAAGCCTTTTTCTTCAACCGCTTGTTTGATCGTGAAGACATCGTCTGCATGTTGTTCTTCATCAAAAAGGAAGCAGATGCCAGACTTCATAAAAATATTTTGTAGTTTTAATTGCTTTTGAATATCAATTTCACTCTTGCCTAATAAGATTGCCCTAGCACACTGTGTCTCAAGCACAGGGAAGATATGATTCATCTTATTGACTAATGCATTCATCTGCAATTGTTTATTTCTTTGTACACTTAGGCGATTGCAGGCACTGATCAAACGTTCCATGATTTGTTCTGGACTAGAAGGCTTTAAGATAAAGTCTTCCACACGTAAACGAATCGCTTCTTGTGCATAATAAAAGGAACTATAAGATGTTAGAACAAAGCAAATGCTCTGTGTCTTCTCAAACGCTCTAATTTCTTTTAATGCTTCTAATCCATTCTTCACTGGCATTTCAATATCAAGCAACAAGATATCGATATCCTGTTGTTGACAGATTTCAACTGCTTCAGCACCATTTTTAGCAGTATAGATACTTCGTATAGGCAACTGTGATTGTTTAATCATCGATTCTAAATAATCGCGTTCTATTTTTTCATCTTCCGCAATCAGTAATTGAAACATAGGGCCTCCTTCTGCTCAATGTGAATCGCAATGCGAAATGAAAATCCACAATTCACATCGGTAATCACTTGAATATCCACGTTATTCTTATAATAGGCTTGTAAGCGTCGAATGACATTGTATAAACCAAAATGCAATTCATTATAGTCACTCTTCTTATATAATTCTAGCTTTTGATCCATCTCTTCTTGTGGTAGTCCTTTTCCATTGTCTGAGACGGTGATGATCAATTCTTCTTGTTCTTTCGCAATATAGATTTCCACTTCGCCATCTTCTAAGCAATCATGAAGACCATGTTTGATTGCATTTTCCACAAGAGGCTGTAAAATCATACCAGGAATACTGATGGAGCCAATCTCTTTTTCATCGTTGATATTCATAATGAAATCAATGCGATCGGATACACGATATTTCTGTATTTCAATATAGGATGTGATGGCATTGATTTCTAAGGAAATCGTACTGATACGATTTTGCATTTCTAATCCATAGCGTAACAATTGACTCGTATTTAAAATCATCTTCGAAGCCACTTCATTTTGTTTCGTCATCACTAAACGATTGATCATGTTTAGCGTGTTGAATAAGAAATGCGGATTAATCTGATTTTGTAGCATCTTTAATTCACTTTGAATTAAGAGTTCATCTTTCTTTAAATTCTCATTCTCTTGCACTAAAAGTGCTTCTTTTAATCTTGCTTTGTCACGCTCGTTTTCAATATTCTTCTCGACTTGTTGAGCCATATCATTCAACGCTACGCATAATTGTTCCATCTCTAAGCTTGATGAAGAAATGGTGCGCAAGTCGTACGTTCCTTCTTTCACCTTTTTAATATTGATCAGAATTTGATTCAACGGTTTCACTAACGAATGAAACATATCATAAATAAAATAAATTAACCAAAGCAAGACAATACATAATAAACTAATACTCAATCCTTCAATGACTTGTTTGATCACATCTAAGTATGCTTTCTCATTTTGCATCGATCGCGTAATCATCGTATAGTAATCCGAGCTCGTCAGTGCAATCAATTTATCATAGCGTTGTAGTTGTTCATAGCCTGCTTCATAAGGCACATGAGCAAGTTCTGATTGATACAATTGCTCACAGAGTTCATCATAGGAATAGCACATGTTTTTTAAGAGTTGAAAGCGATAGTTTTCTTTAATATACTCATTATCCATCAAGGCATCTACATTATCTAATGCCGATTGATATTCTTTGGTATAGGCATGATAGGCTTCTTCATTTCTAGTATATAAAAAATCTTTCATGTATGTACTTGCATCATCCATAGCTTGATAGCTATCTTGGATATTTAAATAGGCATGTAATAAGCTATCATAACGTAGGGTAATTCGTGTATTTAAGTAATATGAAGCAAGTAAAAAACATAGAATACAGATAGCAAGGAAACTGTTGGCACGATAAAATCGTTTACGAAAACTTTTAATCTTTTTCATGGCGCAAGTCCTTTTCATATGTCTCAATGTTTTCCTTTGTCACTAATAATAAGTTTGGATAAGAGATGATTTCCTCTGGCTTTTTCCCTGTTTCTAAATAGTCATAGATTGCTTTTACACTTTGATATCCATAGTCATAAAAGGATGTCACAATACTTCCTTCTATCTCTTCGTTTTCAATTAGATCAATCGTTGATTTCATATCATCAACACCATAAATCAACACTTGATTTGATCTTCCTTTATGTTTGACTGCTTCTACGCAAGAAGCTGCCGATTCTCCCGCAAAATTGATGGCAACATTTAAATCTGTGTGAGTTTCCATCACTTGACTCCATTCTCGTTTTGCACGGACTAAGTCTGATTTTGATTCGCTCACACTCACAATTTTATATCCACCAGGATGGTTGGCAAACACATGGTAGATTTCTTCAATTTGTTCTTGTGCAATCGCAAAGTTCTTTTCTGCTACTTGAATAGCAATCTTTAAGAATTTATCCTTCCCATATTTTTTTTGAATATCTTCTAACAACAATTCTGCCTGTTGTTTAAAGTTTTTCCCCATATATAAAAAGCGCTCGCTCTTAGGTTGATCACTATCCACTAAGACCATGGGAATCTGTAATTGATGAGCACGATTAATCAATGCTTCATCCACCACCCCTTGGGTGATGATGCCATCTGCCTTCATCAATAAGCCTGTTTCAATCACTTCATTCATACGTGCAGTATCAATGGTATTTGGACCTATCCAATCATAATGAATCTTGAGTTCTTCACAAGCATCTTGAAAGCCTTCATGTGCTTTTTCCCATATGATATGACCATTTAATGGTGTCGCAAATAAAATATAATAAGCATCTTCTTGCACAGGTTTACTCGCCGTGCATCCAAAAAGTAAAAATCCTATGAGACATAGGATTATCGATATTCGTTTCATCATATTACTGATACATTTCATTATAAACTAATTGTACAGCTTCATCTGAAATTGTACATCCAAGTTCATAAGTAGGTACATTAGATAGTTTTTGAACTGCATCCATCGTTTGAATCATACCCATTGGATCTTTTTTACGATAGGTTTGATTTAATAACATTGGATAGGCTTCTTTAAATGGAATTCTTGTCAATTTGTTTTCTTTTGCTTGATGAAGAATGAAGATTCCAGCAACTTGTGCATGCGTATTTGTCTGGATATGATCTTTTCCACCATATGGTGTTCCATAGACATATACGTTTCCATCACGTAATGCAAGCAATGGTTTATCATCATTGACCATGGTCACAGCATCACCAAAATGTTCTCTCCATAAGCGTGTATGTGTTGATTTTCCAGTTCCACTTGCAGCTGTAAACAACAAGGCTTTCCCACCCATTTCTAAAGCAGAACAATGGAATAATATGACATCTTTGTCTAATAACAATTCACAGATTTTACGATACATTGCTAACGATTCTAGATAGTGAATAGCCCAATTTCCACCATCCATGTTTTCTTTGTTAATTTCTTCATCACTCACCGAAACAACATAGTCAACATGGTCGACATCACCATCAAGAATGTAGTCTTTACATAGTTTTTCGATATAATCATACTTATTTTCTACTTGGAATATGTAATCCACTAATTTCATATAAAACATAATTTTTTTACCTTTTCTTTCTTATTTTCAATATCTAAATTATAAAGGGAAGCCCTATCTTTTTCAAGCAAACATAACTTTCAATATCATTAATTTTCATCATCTTCATGATTCCATACATAAGCAGCATAACGTCCTTTACAAATTTGTATGACTTTATGTTCTTTCACAAGTGTTGTCAAACATCGCTGCATGGTTGTTTGACTAATATCAGGGCATGCATGCATCAAGTCCGCTTTGCTTATTTTCCCTAGATGATCTTTGATCAAATAGGCAATGCGTGCACGATTGGATGGAAATTCTTTTTTAGGTACTACAATCGTATCTTGAAAGGTGCGACATGTTTTTACAACCATCTGTAAAAAGAAAGATACGAAGGGTTCATAATCATTGTCCTGCTTATGCCAATCGATACTACTTGCCTGTAAGGATTCATAATAGAGCGCTTGTTGGTGGTAGATTTCCTGATCAAGACTAACATACTTCATCACCTCATACTGTGCTTGTTGAAGCAGCAAGAATGTGATGATTCGACTCATTCTTCCATTGCCATCCATAAAGGGATGAATGCATAAGAAATCAAGAAGAAACATCGGAATGACGATCAATGGATCATAGCCCTCTTTGATTGCTTGATGATAGGCATGACAACTAGCACTCATCGCATGGTTGACTTCTGCACTCGGTGTTGGGTAAAAACGCACGAAGGAAGTCCCATCTGCTCGCTTCTCCATAATGACATTATCCACTGTTTTATAATCTCCACCCTTGCTATGACTGAATTGATACAAGTCTTGATGCAGTTGTTGAAGCATGGCTGGTTGCAAGGAAATGAATTCTTGATTCTCATCGATGATTGTTAAGAGTGTGGAATAGCCAAGCAGTTGTGCTTCTGCTTCGTTTTGAGGTAAATCTTGTTGGTGCAACAACATGCTTAATCTTTGATCACTAGTAACGATATCTTCCATCTTGTTGGAATACTTACAGTGATCAAATTGGGCAACCTGTTTATAACTTTGTAAGTTTTCATCATGTTCTTTTATAAAAGCTTGTTGTTCTCCTTTGTATTCATGTATACATGTTAATAGCGAAACAACCTTTGGTGTTAATACTTGTTTGTATGCTTCTGTATAGGACACTGTTTTCATATCATCACTCCTGTATCCATCTTATTTTAATTTCATCATTTGTACAATTAATTTAGTCATTTTTTAAAAAATGACTAAATTAAAAGGCTCTTTTTTTAAAAGAGCCTTGCTGTTCATTATTTCAAATTGTCAAAAGCAGAGAAATCTAATTGATCAAACTGACGTAAGAATGTTTCCATTGCTTTGATGATCACTAGACATCCACCTTCTGTATTTGATTCTACATTCATTGGAAGAATTGGATCATGTAAGGATTTACGTAATAAACACCATCCATTTCCATGGTCTTTGTCAAATGAGAAGCGTAATCCTTCATGGTTATCTGGAGCAAGTTTGAATTCTTCATGTGCTTCTCCATATTCTTTTAATGCTTTTAAGACATTGTCTCCATAGCTTTGGAAGTCTTCACAAAGAATGCGGAAACGTAATTCTTTCTCTTCTAATGGGTGTTTTAAATCTTTGATTAATTCATCTAAGGTTCTACCTTCTTGATGCATTTTTGCAGCTCGAATGATGATCTTTGTAGCAAGATATGCACCATCATCTAAGAAGTAGTTTTCTTTTAAAGCTGCATGTCCACTTGTTTCAATCGCAAGTTGAGCATCGATGCCTTCGTTGTTTAAGCGAATCGCTTCGTTGATTACATTTTTATATCCACGTTTGAAACGTAAGTGTTTGACTTCAAGAACATTTTCTAAGAAGTCATGTAATTCATCACTTGTAACAGAGTCCGTAACGATTGTTGTATGTGGATGATGTTCACTCGCAAGTGCTGCAGCTAGCGCTACGATTGCATTACGACTAATTTCTCTACCTTGTCCATCAACTGCACTGCTTCGATCAACATCCGTATCAAAGATGATTCCTAAGTCTGCATGATTGGCTTTGACTGCTTCACAAATACTGTGCATGGCATCTTTATCTTCTGGGTTTGGAATATGATTTGGGAACATTCCATCTGGTTCTAAGAATTGAGAACCACTTGTATCTGCTCCTAATGGTTCTAATACTTGAGTCGCATAGAAACCACCAGCACCATTTCCTGCATCCACAATGATATGCATTCCTTCTAGTGGTGTATCATAATGTTCTTGATTGTTGACTTGTTTACGAATTAAGTCTACTAAGTAAGCACTATATGTTTCTAGTAAGGCTGCTTGTTTCACTTCTCCACCAGGAAGGGTTTCAAAGTTTTCAGCGATTGCATGTTCAATTAATGCACGAATATCTTCTTTGTTTAATCCTCCATCACGATCGAAGAATTTCATTCCATTACGGTTGAATGGAAGATGACTTGCAGTAAGCATAATACTAGCATCACATTGATAATCATCAAAGATTGTTGCCATGAACATAGAAGGTGTAGAAGAAAGTCCACAATCTAATACATAAGCTCCATCTTCCTTTAATGCATCAACAGCTGCTTGGCGTAAACGATTTGCACTGACACGTGAGTCATGACCAATCGCAATACGAATATCTTTTTTGCCTGTTTTGTTGCGGATAAATGTTAAAAATCCTCTCGCAAATAAAGCAACTTCTTTTTCTGTTAAGGTAACGGGTTCGTTTGCGACACCTTCAACGGCAACACCGCGGATGTCACTACCATTTTGTAATTTTCTTAAATCCATCTTTACATCTCCTTATTTGTACAATTTACAAGTCAATCATACTGAAATATACAACAGATTGCAACAATTGAGACGAATTATAACAACTCAATTTCAATAATTGCATCCAGGGCTATTTTTTGATTCACAATTTGAATCATACGCTTGTTTTCAAGATCTAATTTTGCGACTAAGCCTTCCTTTTGTACATATTCTCCACAATCATAATAAACAACGCGAATCATCATACCTAAGGTCACTTGTCGAATCTTTTTATCTAATTCCATATAATCATCTTCTGATAACACTTTGCGTTCTACTAACACACGTTCTTTTACTTTTAAATAATCTTTAAATCCTTTTAATGAATCAAAGGATTGAAATAACTTTGCTCTTGCGGCATGTTCATTGTGCATTGTGGCCTCCTACTAGCTTATTTCGCTTAATCGTTGTTGCTTTTTCTAATTTGTTCATTCCCTTAAATATCGCATTCTTTCCAAACTTTTCCTTAATATCTAATAAGGCAAATTGCAAGTTTTTCTCCTTCTGCAAGGCCTCATAATCTGTAAATAAATCATAAGTCTCATATAATTCATCCACAACATCTTCAAATCCAATGGCAATTTGCCGAATAGGATAATAGGGATTTGTCGTTTTATGAAAGAGTGTGGAAAACTCTTCTAATAAGATTTTATAAGAATTTGTCGTTGTGGAAATCTTTCTCGTCCCACCACTTGCTTTGATGACATTTTTTGAATAGCCAACATAGAGTGAGATTCGATTCGTAACTAAATGTTTTCCTACTAAGCTTAGAACATTGAGTTCCACCATTTCTTTTAAGACAAGAAAGGCATCTTCATAGCTATAGTCTTCAAAGAGAATTTGACTATTTGACATTGATGTATGTTTGGATTTGTATTTTTTAATATCCGACAGCAACGTTGGTTCAATTCCATTCGCATGGTCAATCAAATACTTTGCATTGACCCCAAATTCTCGATATAAAAGCCTAGGATCACATTGGGCAATCCCCCACATATCCACAATGCCATAGTGTTCTAATCGCTTTGCAATTCCATGGCCAATCTGCCAAAAGTCCGTCAATGGCTGATGATGCCACAGGGTCTTTTTAAATAAGTCTTCGGTTAAACAGCCAAGGTTGCTCTTTGAATGCTTTGCTGTGATATCCATTGCAATCTTGGCAAGATATAAATTGGTACCAAGACCTGCAGCTGCGGTAATACCCGTTGTTTGAAAGACATCATCGATGATCATATTCGCAATCTGTAAGGGTCTTTTTTGATAGAGATGAAGATAGGGGGTTAAATCAATAAAGGCTTCATCAATTGAATACATATAGACATCTTCTTTCGCAGCATATTTTAAATAGATGGCATAAATATCTGCTGAGTATTGCATATATAAATTCATTCTTGGCGTTGCTACAATATAGTCCACACCCTCTGGTATTTCAAAGATACGACAGCGATTGCGAATACCTTGTGCTTTCATCTTTGGAGATATCGCAAGACACAAGCCTCCCTTTCCTCTTGTAGGATCTGCAACGACTAAATTCGTTTTAAAAGGATCAAGTCCTCGCACGACACATTCCACAGAAGCATAAAATGTTTTTAAATCAATACACATATAAATCCGTTGCATAACACTCACCTCTATGCCTTGATTGTATATCAGTGTGTTGCATTTATCAATAGTATATGCAACATAATTTACTTTATTTGCATTGTTACATAAATAATGTAAGATTTGGTTGCATAATAAAAGATTCGTGTTTATAATGAAACTATGAGGTGATACCATGACATTAAGTGAAGTATTACAAGATTATAAAAAAAGGGTCAATGTGACAAATGAATATATCGCAAAAAAAGTAGGTGTCAATCGTTCTACCGTTGCAAGATGGATCAATGATGATACTAAGGTGATGAAGCAGGATGTTGTGGAAAAGTTATCCTATTTGCTTGGGTTAGATGTAGAAGCCTTGTTGAAAGATTCTAGTCTTTATCAACGTCCCATCATCGGTGTTGCGAAAGCAGGTTATGATCACTTTGCGCAAGAAGAATATGAAGGCATGGAAATCGTGACGAAGAATGATTATTATCGTGGAGATTATTTTTTACGTATCACTGGTAACTCCATGGATGGTGCTCATATTCATGATGGGGACTTAGTTTATGTCAAGCAATGCAATGATGTTTCATCTGGTAGTATTGCGGTTGTATTAATCGGAGAGGAAGCAACCGTTAAGCGCGTCATAAAAAAAGCGGATTTGCTTGTTTTAGAAGCAGCAAACCCGAGTGTTGAAACGAGATTTTTTACAAAGCAAGAAGTCGAAGAACTTCCTGTAAGAATCATAGGAAAAGTCTTATATAGTCGTTCAGACTTTGCATAGAAAAAACAGGTACGCGAATACCTGTTTTTATTATGCTCTATTGCATGCTTGCTTTGTATGCTTTTGCTTTTTGATTATAAACAACCATTGCTTTCACAACATCTTGTAAGCTTGCATTACTTGATTTTTCTAATGCTTCTAATGCATAAGAGAATGCACTATATGTAACACTTAGTTCTTCCTTTGTTTCTGTGTTGATGACTTTTACTGTATAAGCTTTGTCTAAGTTTGCAGCAAAGACATGTTCCACTTCTACATAGGCTTTATTTCCATCATAGAAAGTTGGTGTTACTTCTTTTTCTTCACCATCATGAACGATGACCACTTTCAATGTGTTTGCATTGTATAAGTGTTCACTTAATACAAAGTGATGACGAATCGCTGTTTCTGATAATAAGCGTAAGTTTGATGAACCATAGCTAAGTCCAGCAATGTCACCTGTAAGTGTATATGCATAATCACGTACTTGGTTTGCGGTTACTGTTTCATATTCTGAATTTGAAACATTGACGTTCGCTAATGCATCACTATGATAGTCAAAGTATACTTGTGTCATTGCACCATAGTTTAACATCGCTTCCACTGCTGCTTTTTCCTTGGCTGTTGTATCCGTAGAAGCAAGCACAGCTTCTCCGTATGTTTGAATAGAGTATGTATATGTATGATCTTCTTTTGCAGTATGAACATCCACCGTAATCGCATCGCTCATTTGTCTAGCGTATAAAGGCATCGATACTTTATATAAGCCATTTGCTTCTGCTTGTAATCCTTTTACCATCACTTTTGATGTTTGGTCTTTATTTGCACTAAATAATACATAGGCTTCTTCATCTTCTAACACACTTGGTTCAATATCGAAATAAAGATTCATACTAATCTTGTCTGTTAGTGTAGCTGACATACTTACTGGAACGATGGCTTGTTTTTCTAATTGAGAATGAAGATCGTACAATTCATGACGTTTTGTTTGAACTTCTTCTAATGTAGCGGATAAGGATAGATCCATGATTTCTTCTACTTTATTAACAAACAATCGATATTGTTCTGTATTTGTTTCATTTGGTTTTGTGTTGATGAATAAATCATGTGCTTCTTTTTGTAGTGTGATGACTTCTTTTGCATTGATGACACGTTTTGTTAACACATCAATTTCAGCTGCCGTTGCATATCCACCATTTCCTTTGATTTTGAAAATCACACCATGATATGTTTGTGGTGTTTCAAAATGGAACATCGCAGCTTTATCTTGTAGGACAACAGATTGATTTTCCATTAATACCGTTTCTGTTCCATCTTCACGAACACCTAGGATTGTAACTGTTTGCCAGTTACCATTATCGCCATTTGGTCTAGCTGTATAGCGAAGGGTATCAAATGTTTCTGCTTTATGGAAGTCAATACGTAAGGTATGTGCACCTTTACAAGTATCTGCTCCATTGTAATTGCTATGCCAATATGTTTGATCATTATCATCAATAGTATCACTTGCGACACCATCTGAACCAGCTGCTGCTTCAGAGCATGCAGTTGCGACCCAACTATCTTTAGCATGTTTGATATAAGAATCGTATACGTTATAAGCATTTGCCAAATCGGCTGCATCATCATAATAAACTGCACTGTTTTTCACAGTAACACTTCCCATAACACCATGGAATGGTTTAGAACCTACAACAATTGGTTCCCCTTTTAAGTTGGCTTTGGCCCCATTCGCATAACTAGAATTTGCCAAACGACCATCTACATAGATTTTCAATACGCCATTTTTTTCTCTCACGGCATTGATCACATGTTGTTTTCCATCATTGACTTTTCCAAATGTTGTCGCCTTTGTTGTTGTTTCCACATAAGTATCTGTATTAAATGTTCCATGTGCTTTTTCCACAACAGTAGTTACTTCATCTTTACTGCTAATTGCTTGTTGTCCAACTTTGAATACGGCATAACCATCTTGATCAATTGATAATTCATAGTCACTACCTTGTTGAACTAAGGTTGCATTATGTTCAAGTGTTGCTACCATCATATTTACACTAAAATCATTTGTTCCTGCAATTCCATCTTTGCTTACTTCATATTGTTCTGCATCCATTCTAAAGGAATCACTTGTTTTTGTTTCTTTGTTTGTTAAGTCTTTCTTTGTTCGAATATCAACAATATTATTTGCTGTACGAATGTCTGTTTCAATGGTTGCAGCAGCATTACCATAGATATCTTTTACATTTGAAATTGTAAGATTTGCGACATCGCCTAATCCTTGGCTTGTTACTGTAAATGTACGATAATCATCTAATAAAGTAGCTTGGCAAGCTTCGTTGTTAATCATGAATGTCATATCTTCATTGACACGTTCATTGAATCGTACTTCCACTGTTGAATCTGATAAAATCTTAGCTGAAACAAGTTGTGGAGCTAGCGTATCTTCATTACTATATTTATAGATTTGAGAAGAGAATGGTGCTAATGTTACTCGAAGAGTATCTCCATAGTTCACAACTTTTGATGCTGTTGTACTTGCATATGGATAGATCTGTGTTTCTTTTAATCCACTCATCGCTGTTGGTACACCAACGACATTGTTTAAGACTAATTCATATGTTTGTTCACTATTTGTTGGATTCACAAACGATACAATTCCTTCGTTTGCATTCCATGCTGAATAGCCATAGACACCATTGACTGGTTTTTTACCTGCTTCTACAAATAATTTTGCATTCTTTAATACTTCATGATTATTTTCTGCAAAATCTAATGCATCTACAGTTACTTTCCACTTCGCATCATCAAAGATACTTGGTGAATAGTATAATTCCCAGAATGCTGTTCCACGCATTGCATTATCAAATAAGAATTCGCGGAATACATCCGTTGTTGCATTACTTCCATCAGATACACCATAGATTGGATCATGGTTATAAATATTCTTTAATGGGAATTGTACTTGGTTTTGTTTATACAATTGATAGTATACTTGATCACGATAATAGATCTTTTGTTGATGTCTTGCAGCATCTCTGTCTCCTGCTTGACCTGTATCGGCTGAATCTTGTACCCATACTGTATTTACCCATTGTAATAACCATGGTGATAAGTTTACATAACATGTCGCATTGATCCACAAGTCTTTTCCTTGTTTTCTTTTTGCTTCGCGTGCATGTTCAAACAAATCTGTCCATGCTTCCCACATATCACTTGTGTAATACATTTCTCTATTTCCACCAGTCATATGATCATGTTCAGGATTACTACATGGATGTAAAGAGAATCCATCCCATTTCCAGTAGTCAATATCAAATCTTGTCTGATAGTCGACAAAGCGTTTTTCAAAATTACTGATATATTTTCTAGAACCTGTACAAACGTCATGATCGGTACTATGCACATAGCCAGTTCCTTTTTCTTCAAACATGTTTGCTAGTTCACCTGGGAAGTTATAACCTCCACGAGGTCCTACCCATACACCAAATGTTGAATTTAATTTATTAACTAGATGACTAGATACATATAATTCATTCGGGAATTTATTATTGAATTCCCAGAATCCTGTGCGATTTGGTGTTGTGCCACTTTCATATGGATGAACATGTACTCCATCATTGTAGTTATTCCATCCATCATCGACAACATAACTATCTAATGGTTCAATACCATTTTGGGCTAATCCTTTTTCTGATCCTAAGAATGATTTTTCAATACTTGATTCAGAAATTCCCATCATATTATCATACCAAGAGTTATATTGTTTACGGAATGTTGAAGGTGTCGCAATATCTTCAATATAAGCAAAGAAGTCTGTCTGCACAACATCACTTGGAGTCCCTTGTGCTGCACCTACCACGTTATTCCATGTACGGAATGTAGTTCCATTGATAACATTTTGATGATCTTGTGCCATACGAGCAATGGATTTTCCTGAGTAATAACGAATTTGCATCGTATCATCCACAACATCTGTTTCTTGTGCAGGGAATTCTGAACCAAAGAATAATCCATCTGCATAAATTGGTTGCCCTAACATCAATTCATGACTTCTTAACCACATAGAAGAAATGTTATGTTCATCAGGGATGCTCCATACATCTTTTGTCGTTTCGTTATTGATGACAAAATGATCGAAATCAATGTAATCAATACGTGCTTGTTCTGGTTTATCCGCATGAATTTCTAAATAAGAATTCATGTAATGTTTTTGATCTTCCATCACTGTGACATAATCAATAGACCATTCCACATCAGCTGCAACGTAAGGTTTAAAAGATACGCGAAGTTCATTCGTTCCTTTTTTGATTTCTTTAACTTCTAAATCACGTGTATGAATTTCTTTGTCTTTTAATGCATTTTCTTGCACTTGATCTTCGAATAGACGGATTTCAGAAATACAGAATTCATTTGTACCACCTAAGCAATCACTCTTTGGTACAATCTTTACAAAGCGTGTTTCATAAACTTGGTTAAAGTTTCCATATACTTCTGTTCCAAAATTATAGAGTGTTGTTCCTGCTTTATAATTTCCATCTTGTGTTTGTAAATCTTGTTCTAATGTGACATTATGAAGATTATAATTATCTCTTGTGAACTCCCCTTTTCCTGCATTTGTCCACTGTACTCCATCATCACTGACAAACAAGTCGTATTTTCCCATCGTTCCATTTACACCATATGCTTGTTCATGGAAACCTGGACGTTTCGTATATTCAAAACATCCTACTTTTGTCTTTGTTCCTAAATCAAAAATGATTTCATCATTCACATTTCCACTTGCATAGTTGTATGGATTTCCATCAGTTAATTGTTTGAATTCTTGTCCTTTAAACGTCACTTTTTTATCAAGTAAATTCACAACGTGTTGTGGTCCACTTGCTTTTACGCCATCACTATAAAGATTGACTTCGGCTCCAGTAAATTCATTCATATGACCTAAGACGTCATCTAATACTTCGATTTTCACATAACGAGTATGATACATGTGATCAAAGTTTGCATAAACTGGTTCTCCTACATTAAATAAGTCTCCTTCTTTATGTAGATGATAGTCATCTCTTGTGAACTCCCCTTTTCCTGCTTTTTTCCAGTTTGTTCCATCTTCACTAACATACAATTTAAAGCGTCCAATAGAACCATTCACACCATAAGCAGCCTCATGAAATCCAGGACGTTTCAAATAGCTAAATGATGAAACGTCTTGTTCTGTTTGTAAGTCAATGACTAATGAGAATGGATGTCCAGTCAATGTATATTCATCAATGGATGTACTTGGATTTCCATCAAATAATTTTTGTGTTGTTTTAAATACTTTTCCAGAACTATTTGTTATCGTTCCTACCCATGCTTCTCGATTTAATGCCTGTGTAGGAAGTACAACTTTTGGTTCTTCCTCTTCTTTTTTATCATTCAATAAATGAATGACAAAATCATCAGAATCAACATCTGGTTCGAATACTTCTTGAATGCGATTATTATCAATACTTACTGTATTAAATTTCCCATTCTGTTTACTAAACGTACGTTTGATCCATGCATTCCCAATTGAAACAGTCGTTTCGTCTTCGCTAATTTGAACTGTTCCACCATTGGCTTTTACTGTTAAACTACTAGGAATCAAACTCACTGCCATTGCAGAACATAATAGCATTTTAAAAATTCTGTGCATACCTTTCCTTGTGATAATAACAATTTTCTATATTATCACTCTTACCCTCCTTTATTTTATACAAACACTTTATGACAACAACAAACCTCCTTTAAAAAAGTGTGTATTCCATAATTTTAGTATACACACTTTTTTTATTAATTTTTTGTCTTCTTTGTTAAACTTTTGTCTTAACTTTTTCTACTATTTACTATATTCCCTTGGAGAACTTCCGACTATTTTTTTAAAGATTTGTGTAAAATAACTTTGTGAACGAAAACCCACGCGATAGGCGACTTCTTTTAATGGCACACCTGATTTAATTAACTTCTTCGCTTCTCGAATACGATATTCATTCATGATCTCAGTAAATGATAAATTCATTTGTTTATTTAGTATTCGACTTGTATAAGATGGCGTTAGATGAAGATAATCAGACACATCCTGTAATCCGATTTGTTTATAATAATTTTGTTCAATGTATTGAATGATATTTTTAATCTGTTGATTTTGATTTTCGAGATTATGCTCTGATAATTGTTCAAACAAATCATAGAAGATTGATGTTAGGCCTTGTTCATCCATTTGGATCTCATCAAAGTTTAAATGAATCAAAGCATTCTCATTATATTCATAAATTTCATCTAAGAGCAAACGAAGGCATTCTTTTGTATATTGTTCTTTTGTATCATGTAGTTGTAAGATGTAATGAATCAACAGATCTAGTTCTTTTTTCAGTAACACAGCATCCTGCTTTAAATAAGATTCTATCAGTCTTTTTACAACACTTTCTTGATCCTGTAATACTTGTATCTTAGACGTATTCTCTTTGTTTGATTCACTCGTAGCTTCTAGATACGATTGATAAAGTTTATTTTCATTATCAACTAACTTACCATAAGAGATATCTTGAACATAGGAATCAAAGAAATCTACAATCGTTAATACTTCCATTTTATTGAGATGATAGCCTGCAATCACAAATATAACTGTTTGATTTTCAT
>SAMEA104404100__coassemble_656_pt1 | contig 36354 bp, 74 predicted proteins | sample SAMEA104404100__metabat2_high_PE_039 | metagenome-assembled genome bin SAMEA104404100 (sample SAMEA104404100) | Balaenoptera acutorostrata | reverse complement strand
TTGTTTTTTATATAATTTACTATATAATAATAAGTGAAGAAAGACAGAGGTAATTAAGATGAAAAAATATCAAATCAATCGTTCTGTACAAGAAAGAAACGAAAAATCAGCACTATTTACTGGATGTACGTTAGAAGACAATCCAGCAGGTCAAGAATATGTATCAGATATCTTCGATACATTAGAAGAAGCGAAAGCAGAATTCACTAAATACGAAACTATGGTTTACGACAATGGTAAGTTCATATTAGTTGAAGAATTTCAAATTGTGGCTGGTGAATACGATGAAGAAGATGATTGCTTGATGGAACATGGAGAAATTGAAATCACTGAAATGCCAAGTGAATTTATAAAAAAAGAAGGTCAATACTTAATCTGAAAAAATCAGAAAATGAAAAAAATACTTGAAATAATATATAATATATTATATACTATCAAGTAGATGAAAGGTATTGAAAAAAACACTTTTAGGAGGAAAAATGAAAAAAACAATTAAAGAATTAAGAGACAGCAAAGGGTGGTCACAAAGTGAATTAGCCGAACTATTAAAGACTACTCAGCCGATGATTAGTTGGTTAGAAAAAGGAAAATATAAACCATCTTTGAAAATGGCGCTAAAAATCGCAGAAGTATTTAGTGTAAAAGTTGAAGATATCCAATTGTAGGAGGGTTCAAGATGGAATTAAAATGCGAAGATGGAAAAGTTATGTTGTACGTTAATCCTGAAGAAGAAGAAGAAGGATGGCAAATGAATTGCAGAATATGTGATGCAGGATTCGATACTATGGGGTTTGACGTTGATTCAGGAACTGTATATGAAATTAGTGTTGAATCGTACGAAGAATACAATGAACTATTAAAGACATTTGGAGGTAATTAGAAATGGAAACAATCACAATTAGTTTAGAAAGTTACAATGAACTTTTGAAGGGAAAAATGAAAGCAGAAGCAGAATCAAATGAATATGCTGTACAGTTGGTTCAACAAAAGGCAAGAGCTGACAGATTAATGTTAGCTGTATTGGATGAAAACTATAACACTTATCGTACAGAGCTATCGAAAAGATTATGCATTGATAGTTGTACGTTCGGTTTGCATGAACCTACTAAATTATTGGAAATGGGAATCAGCTATGAACAAATGGTTGATTACATTGAGAGAAAAGATGCAGAAAGAGGTGCAGAAGATGAACCAAAATTCTAACATTGAAAATATGTTTTCAACTTTTGATAAATTGAATGCAGTTAATGTGAATGAACACATTGAAAAGAAGAACAAGCTCAGTTATCTAAGCTGGGCTTGGGCGTGGAAGTACGTTAAAGAAAAGTTTCCTGACACGACATATGAAGTTCGTGAATGGGATGGAAAGCCTTATTTGTTCGATGAAAAGTTAGGTTACATGGTTTGGGTTGATGTTACTATCCAAGGAGACACAAGGTCGATGTGGCTTCCTGTAATGGATGGGGCAAACAAAGCAATGAAAAGTGAGCCTTATTCGTATTTTGTTAAGAAATATGAATATGGTAAATGGACTGGGGAGTACGAAGAAAAAAACGTACAACCTGCAACAATGTTTGATATTAATACTTCTATCATGAGATGCTTAGTTAAATGCTTAGCAATGCATGGTTTAGGATTGTATATTTATTCAGGAGAAGATTTACCCGATTCAGATTATGACAATTTAAATGCAATGGCTGTTGAATATTTCCAATTAACAGTTAAGTTGAAAGAATTGGGATGTGATTTACAAGACCAAAAGACAGTTGATTTTATTCGAAAAAATGCAAAGGTTGAAAAAGTTGATGTTGATTTAGAGCACCCTGACAACACATACAGAATCATGAACATTTTTAGACAAATGATTGACAAAAAAGAAAAAGAAATGAAAGAGGAAAAATAAAATGAAAGAATTGTTACAAAGTATTTTATTAAAAAGCGAAAGCGAAATTGATTTAGAAGAGGCTAAAGAATTGTTGAAAAAAATTGAAGAGATTGATGAAGTTATATCTAAACCAAATTTTGAACAAATCATAGATGAAATTTCAGATTTGCAAGGAGAATTTACAGGCAAAATTTTACAAATCGTGAAAGAAGAAGAATTGCCATGTGGATTAATTTGGGAAATGATTATTTCAAGTTTTGAAGAATTTAAAAAACGAATTGTGGATAAGTATGAAAAGTAAACGTTCAAAAGCGTGTGATATATCTTCTAAAGTTAGGGCAGAAGTTAGGGAACGTGACTCAGATTCTTGTATCTTTTGTGGGAGGTGGTTAGCATCTCCCCAACTTGCCCACTATATTAGCAGAGGAAGAGGAGGATTAGGGATTGCAAGGAATTTAACTTGCGTATGTCCTAAATGTCATATGGAACTAGACCAAGGAAGCCACACGAAAGAATATGAAGAAATACAGAAAAAGTATCTTCAATCATGTTATTCAGATTGGCAAGAAGAGGAGCTTTTTTACAAAAAATGAAATTTACGATTGAAGGAAGATTAAGTGGCTTGAACGAATATACAAATGCTTGCAGAAATAATAGATATGAAGGTAACAATATGAAAAAAAAGAACCAAGAATCAGTTATAAAAGGCATTTTAAAAGGCATTAGAGAACGTTCTTTAAATTGGGTATATAAATACCCTGTGAAATTAAAAATAACGTGGTATGAGCCTAATAAAAGGCGAGACGTAGACAATATAACGTTTGGGATAAAGTTCATATTGGATGCTTTGGTTCGAAAAGAAATATTAAAAGATGATTCTCAAAAGTATGTAAATGCAATTGAGAATGTTGTATTAGTCGATAAGGATAATCCGAGAATCGAGGTGGAGGTAATTGAAAATGTTTAAAATTGGAGATGAAGTTGAGCACATCAAATTAGGAAAAGGAACGATTGAATTAATGCAGAAATTGAGAGAAAAAAATATTTATTTGATAAATTTTGAAAGTGGAAAAAGACACTGGTGTACTGACTGCACATTAAAAGAGGAAGAAGAAAAAGACATATTTTCTTTCGATAAAGATATATCTGCAAAAATGAAAAGGCATATGAAAAAGATGGGAATGACACATGAACAGACAGCTAAACGAATGGGAATTTCAAAATCAAGATTTGAAAAATATATGAATTGCACCAAGAACAGAAAGATGACGGCAGAAATATTGTACAAATTCTGCAAAGTGTTTGAATTAGATATGATGGAGATGTGTGAAAATGAATGATAAACTTTATCTGTTCAATCCTTTCAGAATAAAAGATTGGGGAAATGAGCAAGTCAAAGAGCAATTTGATAAACTAACAAAAGCATATATATCAGACCCAGTCGCACCTATTCAATACGCTGACAACATTGAGAATTTGGCGAATCAACTATATTTGATTGGAGAAATGATAGCTCGGCTAAATAAAGAAGTAAATGTATTGAAAGCTCAAGTTAAGAACGAAGAATCGAAATATATTTATAAAACAAGGAACGCATGGCAGGCAAGCAACGAAGGCAAAGTTCCTGCTATGAGCTACTTTGAAGCATTAGCTAGTGAATTTGTAAAAGATGATAGAATTGTATTAGCAGAAAAAGAAAGTGATTACAAACGATTCACAGTCGCTTATAGCGCACTTGAATCTAAAATGAATGCTGTTAAGAAAAAATTGGAAGCATTAAAATATGAAGAATTTGGAGGATAATATGCAAGTTAAAAGAAAAGTGTGTAAAAATAAAATTAAATTTAAAGATTTAAAAATTGGTGATGTATTTGAAAATCCATGCACGAATCGAATTTTTATCAAAATCGAACAGTTTGAGACAAAATGTCTAAAAATGCCCAAGAATGCAGTAAGTGTTGAGGATGGTCTTTGTATCGGCTTTGAAGATGATGAATTAGTAAATGAATTTAATGGAATTATTGTTGAGGAGTGAGAAATCACTCTTTTTTTAAAAAAAATTAAAAAAGTACTTGTATATTATATAATTTACTATATAATAATAAGTGAAGAAAGACAGAGGTAATTAAGATGAATGAAAAATTAGAATTATTGTTTGAAGCAACAAATGTTGAAAAAGGAAATTATGAAAAATTAGAATTAGTTATTCTTGAGGCATTAGAAGTAAAAGGAATCTTGATGGAAGATGTATTGAATGAATATGAAGATGAATACAGATTGATGATTGCTTACCCAACGATTGAAGAATACAGACAATGGGTGAAAGATGTTGTGAACAATGAAGAAAAGTTCTGTGCTTGGGTAATTGGAAAATACAATTTGATTTAAGGAGCTAAAAAGCTCCTTGGAGGTTGATATGGTAGAAAATAAAGGAAAAATTTTTATTAAAAAAGAAGGACAATGGGTTGTTGCAACTGTACAAGATTTGATTCATTTTATTGAAGAGATTGAAAATGAAAATGAAAAATTAAAAAGAAAAATCTTCGGTTTAGAAACGACAATTGAGCATTTTAAAGAAAAAGAAGAAAAAAAATATAGACAATTAAATGGAGGGAATCACTATGAAAAGCAAAAAGATTATCACAAAAGATGATGGATTGAACACTGATTTTTTTGAAATGACAAACAGAAATTATGAGTTTCAAAAAGAAAAAAGAATTGAAGACAGAGAGAATATGATTGACAATATTTTAGCTGGAACATTATTTGTCGGTGTCAGTGTTTGTGTATTAGTAGCTATGTTTTTTTAGAGGAGGAAAATATGTTAAATAAAGAGAGACGAGAAGTAATAAATGCAATGTCTGATAGACTGAGTGGATTGAATGTAGATTTTGAAAAAGTAGGATTCAAAGGAAGGCTATTTACATCTGAATTTGAAGAGTGGGTACATTCAGAATATGTTGAACCTTTCAAAATTACGTTAGCTGAAGAACAAATTTTAGAAGACATGAACAATTATGCCAAATATGACAACTTAATTGTTAGATGTGATGATTTTGGCGGAATTGCTTTATCTTCTGAGAGTGGTGTTTATGAAACACCTTTCTACAATCATCGGTTTGATTGGATAAAGGAAGGGGAAACGTATAAAATCAGCGATATTTTAGAGAATTGCGAGGTAGTGGGTTAATGTGGATTAGAAGTCAATACAGAAAAATGTTAGTGAAAGTAACAAGCGTTTACATTTATGGAAAATTAGATGGAACGTTTATGATTAGAGGATTGAATGAATGTTGTGTTGGGTACCAAGATGACGATTTTTTCAATTTAGGAACATATGGAACAGAAGAACGTGCTTTAGAAGTATTGGATGAAATCCAAGAGAGTATTGCACGTGATGTATTCTATCGAACAGAAGATTGTATCCGAGCTGTCAATACATTGATAGACGATACGCCTTCATTTTTGAATGAAATGCAAAACGGATTGATTTATCAAATGCCAAAAGAATAGGAGAGTGGATATGACATTAATTGAAATGAAAAAGAGAATCGATGAGATTTATGAACAAGCTTTAGATTGTGAATACAAACCTGAAGATATAGATATTGTTGTCGAAGATGATGATGGAAATTGTTTGGAATATTTACATCATATTTCCTATGAAAAAGATTATGACATTATCGTATTAGCTAGGTAGGAGATTAAATATGACATTGATTGAAGAACTAGAAAAAGAAGTAATAAAATGCCGTAGTAAAGACATTGCTTCTAGAGGAATTAGAGTCGGCTTATTGAAAGCAATTCATATTGTTAAAAATCATAGCGATTGGATTCCTGCAAGTGAACCACCAAAAGAAGATGGAACGTATTTGGTTCAAACCAAATTTAATACCTATAAAATTCTTGATTATTACACTTGTTGCAATAGGTGGGATGATGATGCTCACGAAATAAAATGTGTATTAGCTTGGCAACCATTACCGAAACCATATGAAGGAGAAAGAAAATGACATTGATTGAAGAATTAAAAGAAGCCTTGTATTTGCATGATGAAGATGGTTGTGATTATGAACAAGGGCAATATATTGGAATGTTAGAAGCTATCGGTATTGTTGAGAAGCATTTGAACGAAGAATATCAAGGTTTGGACCTGTATCTGAAAGATAATGGAGCGAACGGTTCAGTTCATAAATATGGAACGAATCCACACGATAGTTTGATTTTAAAAGAAGATGGAAGTATCGAGTATTACAATCTGCAAAACGGAACAGGAACAGGATGTCCTGAAGAAGGATATGAGTTCTGTCTAAAAGATGGAACAGACCCTCGAAAAGATGAAAGATGGGGATATGGTGATGCATACCTTAACATTGGAGGGAAATAGTAATGATTAAGAGTATAATTGCATGGAGTATAGTTGCTATGCTCCTTATATCAGCTTTAAAGTGGGTTATATCGCATGATACAGATGATAGAACATTAAGTGAATGGTGGAGTGATGAAGAATGACACAAGAACAATTAATTAAAGAACATTTAGAAAAGTTTGGTAAAATCACAACTTGGGAAGCATTTGAAGACTATGGAGTAACAAGATTATCTTCTATTATTTTTAATTTAAGAAAAAATATGTATATTGATTCAAAAATGAAAACAACTAAAAACAGATTAGGGCATATGGTTAAATATTCAGAATATACATTAGTGCAGGAGGAAGAAGATGCTTCTGAGGGATAAAATCAAAGAGTTGACATATCAAGAACTTGTTATTAGAAAAGGAAGGCAAGAAGTAAGCGTAAGACCTCCTTACAGAGCGATTCCAAAGGAATTATTAAATTCATATGTAATTGGGTATGAAGAGAAAGTTGTTGAAAATAAGTACATTATAGAGGTATCAGGCATATGAAAGTATTGTTAGGAGTTATCATGATTTTCATGTTGATTGATTTAGTTGTATATATTGGAAGCAGATAACACCAAACGACAAAGTAAGGTTTAACAATCGTTAGGAATCAATTTAAGCGTATTTATATACGCTTTTTTTGTACTTTTTAATAAAATTTGTATAAATTAGTGAAAGTGGTTGTTTTTTATATAATTTACTATATAATAATAAGTGAAGAAAGACAGAGGTAATTAAAATGAAAACATTGCAAAACACATTAAAAGAAATGATGGGAAAAGAAATCGAATTAAATGAAGAATTAGCAAACATGGAAGTTGTTAGAACTTTGAATCAATATGACGAAGTTTTAACAATTTGGTTGGACAAATCGGTAAAAAAAATTCATAAAGAAGAATTAAAAAAAGAAATTGAAAAAGCAGGAGCTAAATATACATTTGTTGAATTTGAAAACATTTCAATTCATATGTAGGAGGTAAAGGAAATGTTAAAAATTAAATTTATTAAAAAAATTGAAATTGAAGAAGAAGGAAATTTCAAAATGTGGACAGAAAAATATCAGATAGGAAATTATGAAGCATATATTGACTATGTGAATGGGAACATAGAAAAAGTTAGTGCAGAATCGAGCAAAAGATATGGAGCTTCAATTCACACAACATGGAAAGAATCGAAAGTTGAAATTCAAACAACTTCATTTGGTGGATTAGAAATTTCAGATTTTAAAGAATTTATGGAATGCCAAAAAGAAGCGGTTGAAGTTGCTGAATTATTACAAAGAGCACTAAAAGAAAATATTTCAATTTTTAAAAAAAATTAAAAAAGCACTTGCATATTATATAATTTACTATATAATAATAAGTGAAGAAAGACAGAGGTAATTAAGATGAAAAAATTTAATGAAGCTTTAATTAATGCAGAAGTGGAAAAACAAGACAAAGAAAAAGTAAGAAAAGCAAAGAAACAATATTTAAAAGATTTGTTAGCCCAAGGAATTGACAAAGAAACAGCAAAAGTTATGGTTCAAATTGATTTTGAATATGGATTAGTAAATGCATTGTAGGAGGTAAAGGAAATGACAAGAACATTATTTATTCAAAGCGAAATCGTTAAATGGTTAGGAGGAGAAGAAAGCAGAGAGATTCAAGACATCAAAGAAGAATTAGAAAATAATATGATTAGTTATTCGGACATCAAATCATATGCTGAAGATTTAGGAGATAAACTTGATTTAGTGCTAACACTTGAAATAGACGATATGGGGAATTTATACATCCAAGTGGTAAAAGAAGAATCAGGTTGTTTTGATGAAATTGGAAGTTGGGAGGAATGAAAAATGAAAACATATGTAGCATTGGTTGAAGGTAAAAGAGTATTTGAAGGAAGTTATGATGATTGCTTGCGATATGTTGGTGTATGCAATGAATATGGATGGCACATCCCGAGTTGGATGGATGCAAGCATTGTTGAAAAAAAATTAAACTAATACTTGTATAATTGTATTATATAGTGTATTATATAGACATAAGATAAGAAGAGGTAATTAAAATGACAAATGAAGAAATCGTATTTAGCAAAAGAGTTGAATTAATGGAAAAAGAATTGCTTAAATCAACAGGGGCAAAAATGATGGTGTATGATGCAGAAGGAAAAGAAAAAACAATTGAAGTTCCTGAAGAGTTGCACACTTATCAAGCTTGGAAAAAGATGGGTTACCAAGTTCAAAAAGGACAAAAAGCAATTGCAAAGTTTAAGATTTGGAAACACACAACAAAGAAAGCGAAAAGCGAAAAAGATGTAGATGAAGAAAAAATGTTCATGGTAATGAGTTCTTTCTTTAGTTCAAGCCAAGTACAACCGATTGCATAGGGAGTTTAAAAGCTCCCTTGTATTTAAGGAGGTATATATGACATTAGAACAATTAGGATTTGAAGCAGATGAAAAAAGATTGAATTTCAAAAGAAACAACATGGGTGACGTGGAAAGAATAAACATTCAAGAAAGATTTAAGAATATAACAATCAGCTTTGGACATAGAGCGAATTGGTACGAACTGGAGAATGATGTTATTATTGCATTGTCAGAAAGGATTAAAGAATTAAATGACAAAGGAAGAAAAGATTGAAAGAGTCAAAAAGCTGATTCCTAAAATGTGGACAGAATCAGCAACAAACAATTTAAAAGAATATTTAGAAAAATTGGAGGGCAATAAGTAACTATCCTAATGATAATTAGGTTCTCAGTTGGAGATTGATATTGGACTGAGGTAAAGCAAATCAATGTGGCTTTAGGGCAATCTAAAATGCTTCCGTTCGATAGTGAACGGAGTTATGAATTATATTGCGAGTGTTAGTTTTGGAAAAGATAGTTTAGCAATGTTGTTGAAATTAATTGAAGAAAAAAAACAAATTGATTTGGTTGTATATTTTGATACAGGGATGGAGTTTGGATGCATTTATTCAATAATGCATAGAGTGGAAAAGATGTTACAAGAAAAAGGCATACCATTTGTAAGATTGAAAGCGAATAGAGATTTTTTACATATGATGTTAGAACATGAAGTGCACCATAGAGATGGTTCTGTATCGTGTGGCTATAAGTGGTGTGGTGGTTCTTGTAGATGGTTTACATCCTACAAAACAAATATGATAAAAAATTATTTGAAAGAAAATTTTAATGATTATATTGAATATGTAGGAATAGCATCAGACGAGCCACAGAGAGTCAAAGAAGGCAAAGTATACCCTTTGATTGATTGGAGTATGACAGAAAGAGATTGCTTAGAATATTGCCATTCTAAAGGCTTTTATTGGTATGAAGGAGAACATGAACTGTATGAGCATTTAGACAGAGTTTCGTGTTGGTGTTGTAGAAATAAAAACTTGAAAGAATTGAAAAATATATATATGTATCATAAACCTTACTGGTTCGCACTTTGCGAATTAGAGAGAAGATGTGAAATGAATATGAAAAGTAAATCTTTGTATGAATTAGAGAAAAAATGGAAAAATGAAATTAAACTTTTTTAATGGTATAATAAATGAGTGGAGGAATAAAAAAATGGAGTTAAAAATAGAGTATTTAAATGTAAATGATTTGAAGCCTTATGAAAAGAATGCTAGAAAGCACGAACAAGAAGATGTTGAAACGATTGTAAATTCTATTAAACAATTCGGCTTCAATGACCCTATTGGTATTTGGGGGAAAGATAACGTTATTGTAGAAGGGCATGGGAGGCTGTTAGCAAGCAAAGAGCTTGGAATGGATAAAGTACCATGTATCAGATTAGATTCGCTCACAGACGAGCAAAGAAGAGCTTACACGTTAGCTCATAATAAAACAGCAGAAATGTCAGCTTGGGATAAAAAGATTTTAGATTTTGAGCTAGGTAGCATTCTCGATATTGATATGGAAGATTTTGGTTTTGAATTTCCAAAACAAGAAGAAGAGGAAGAAAAGCCTGAAGTAGAATTTAGCGAAGAATTATTAGAAGAAAACAATTATTTAGTTTTAAAATGTGATAATAGTGTAGATTGGTTACAGATTGAAACTTTTTTTAATTTAAAAACAGTTAAAACATTAAATAGCAAAAAAGGATATGAACAAAAAGGGGTTGGAAGAGTTATTGATGCAACCGATTTTTTTGATACATTAGTAAAAAAAGGGGTGATTGAATAATGAATATTAGTGTATGTATCCCAAGTTATAAAAGACCTAAAGTAAAAACATTGGATTACATCCCTTATGCAAAGGTTTTCGTTGATTACAAAGAATACAATGAATATTTAGAAGAGAATAAAGAAGGTTCTTGTATCGTGGCTTGTCCTGAAGGTATCCAAGGCAATGTGGCTAGAGTAAGAAATTATATTTTAGACACAGAGTTTGATGGGGGGGGGGCAGATGTAGTTGTAATGTTAGATGATGATATGAAAGGAATGTATTATTGGCAAAACAATGAAGAATGTGAACTAAAAACAGAAGATTTTTTAGATTTTATTGAAAAGTATTCTAATTTAGCAATTGAGTGGGGTGCTTATTTTTGGGGGGTTAATTTAAATCCTGATAGACAATGTTATAAAGAATTTAGACCGTTTAACACGTTAAATTTCATAGGAGGACCATTCCAATGTTTTATAAAAGGAGGAGGGTGCAGGTATGATGAAAGATTGCCGTTGAAGGAAGATTATGACATGACATTGCAACATTTAAACAAACATAGAAAGACATTAAGGGTTAATAAGTATTTCTATAAGGTTAAACAATCTGAACAAGCAGGTGGCTGTGCAATGATGAGAAATTTCAAAAAAGAAAAAGAGCAATTAGAGTTACTTCAAAAGAAATGGGGGAATAATATTGTGAAACAAGATAAAAGCAATAGTGCGAATTTAAAGAAAAAGAAAACTAACATCGATTACAACCCAATTATTAAAGTTCCAATTAAAGGAGTGTAGACAATGGCTAGACCTAAAAAGGTTATAGATTATGAAGTTGTTGAGAAATTAGCCAATATCCAATGTACCCAAGAAGAAATTGCGAACTTCTTGGGTATTTCAGTAAGAACGTTAAAAAGAGACGAGGAGTTTTGCCGATTATATAAAAAGGGCATGGAAAATGGCAGAATGAGTTTAAGAAGATGGCAATTTGAAAAAGCAAAAAAAGGTAATACTTCAATGCTTATATGGTTAGGTAGACAATATTTAGGACAATCAGAAGAAACAAAATCAAGAGAAAAAATGCAAGAAGCTCAAACAAAACGTATCAATGCAGAAACAAACAAGATTGAATCTAATATGGCAAGTGGCTTTGATGCAAGTTCCATTAATGATTTAAATAAGAGTGTATTAGAGAATGTTGCACCAACAAGAGATTTGGAGGATTTTGAATAATGAACAAGCCTGCACCTTTTAATGTTAAGCAACTAGAGTATTTATCCAAGACATTTGATTCATGGTTTAATGTAGCAGAAGGTGGGAAAAGAGGTAGCAAGAACGTATTAAACACCTATGCATTTTGTGCGAATTTAGAAACGCATCCTGATAAGATTCATTTAATTGCAGGAGTAACAAATGCGACAGCTCGTATCAATATAGCAGTGTGTGATGGATATGGAATATTTAATTATTTTGAAGGAAGATACAGAGAAGGGAAATTCCAAGAAAGACCTTGTATTTATGTTCAAACGAAAATGGGTGAAAAAGTTATTCTAGTTGCAGGTGGGCGTAAAGATGGAGATGAGGCTTTTATTAAAGGTTTCACTTTAGGAAGTGCATATATAACCGAAGCGAATGAATGTCATAAGAAGTTTTTGAAAGAAGTATTTGACCGTACCATGAGTAGCAGTCAAAGAAAGATATTTCACGACTTAAACCCAAAAGACCCGCACCATTATTATTATGAAGATATATTGTCATATCATGAGACAATGCAAAAAGCAGACCCTGAATATGGGTATAATTATGGGCATTTTACGATTGCAGACAATATGAGCATATCTAACAGTAAATTAAAGCAGATTCTAAATACGTATGAAAAAGGAACTGTATGGTACGATAGAGATATAAAAGGCTTGCGAAGAGTTGCAGAAGGATTGATATTTCCATATTTTGCCAACAATGAAGAAGATTATTTGATTGAAGAAGATGAAATAAAAAAGAAACATTTTTCCAAAATTGTTGTAGGTTTAGACTTCGGAGATTCTACTTCTAAATATTCATGGACTGCAACAGGATTTGAAGGTTTTGACAAACTTACTGTACTGATGGAAGGGGATATAGAAAAGTCTAATGGTATTGATTCAGCAAGGCTATGCAATAGCTTCATAATGTTTTATAGGGCATTGATTGAGAAATATGGGCAACCATATAGAATATTATGTGACAGTGCTTCTAATACGCTTATAAACACGCTGAGAGTGGAATGCAATAAGGCAGGATTAAATGGTAATATCATACAGGCGGTTGCTAAAAATGAATGCGCAGAAAGACCAAGAACACTTGATTTGTTATTAGTTATGGGAAGAATGAAAATAAATAAAAAATGTAAGAATGTAAGGAACGCATTAAGGTCATTAGTTTGGGATTCTAAAGATAGTACGATTCCAGAGGATATGAACATAAATAACATAAATGACTATTATGACAGTTTTTGTTACAGTTGGATAAATGATACTAATATGTTAGGAAGGAGTTATTAATGAATAAACAAGAAACAATAAAGACATATTTGAACAAATTAGGATATACGATTAATGATGAAGCTTTTAAGAAGATTAAGATTGCGAATGATTGGTTTACAAACGAAAAATTGCCATTTCATAAAAGGGCAACGATTAATGGAGTTGATTATGAGCTAGAAAGAACAAACTTCTCTAAAAGATTATGTTCAGATGATGCCAATTTATGCGAGACAATTGAAGTTATTGCTCAAGAAAAAGAAAGTGATAATAATATCGTTTTAAAAGTATTGAAAGACAATAATTTCAATGTTATGTATCGAAAGCAATTAGAGGAAATGAGTGCGACTGGTACAGTTGGATGCTATCTAAGGGTTGAAAATGCAAATTTAATGCAAGATGGAACTTTAAAAGGTGGAAAATTGAGAATTAACTATGCAAGCGCTGAAAATATTGTTATTCTATCATGCAACAATAATGTTATTTCAGAATGTGCTTTCATGGGAGAATCGTATGATATTAAAGGCTCAAAAAGTGCAATAGTAATTTTTAGATTAATAAATGGAAATTATGAATGTAGAACAGCTTATTTTGACAGAGAAGGAAAGTTTCTAAAAGATGAAGCCGTTATATTAGGGGAAACAAAGCCATTTGCCATTATGAGAATTGCAGAAGTGAATAACATGAAAGACATGAAAGGGTATGGATTACCTAAGATTTTCAATGTTGTTGCTGAGTTGAAGATTCTTGATTTGACATATAATATGTGGCTTAGAGACTTGGACAAATCTGATAAAATCGTATTGTTAAATAAAAGCATTTGCAAATATGATGCAAACAAGAAAAAATACGTTATCCCAAATGACGAAATGAAAAAGATTTTCGTTCCGATTGGAATTGAAAACGACCAAGACAATCCAATCTATCAGGAATACAATCCGACAATTAGAATCGATGATGTACAGAAATCATTGGAATTGTGTTTGTCTATGTTGTCGTTAAGGTTTGGATTTGGTACTAAAAAATACAAATTTGATGAAGGAAGAATTGTTACAGCGACCGAATACATTGGAGAAAGACAAGATGCAATGCAAGAGTTAAATAAACAAAGACAAGAAAGTGTTGCATATATCAGTGGTATTATTGAATTTATCAGATGGTTTGAAGAAGCCTTTAATAATCATGTTATGGCAGAAGATGAAATCACAATTAAATTTGATGATAGTTATGTTCTAGACAAAGAAAAGGAATTAGAAACAACAAGAAATGATGCTTTAACCTTTGATATTCCACAATTAAAAGAAAGATATTTAAAAGCAAAATACAATCTAACAGATGAAGAAGTCAAAGAGTGGATGCAAGCAGAAGTGATTAAAGATGATGGTTCAGGAATCGAAGAGTAACGAAGAAAAGAACGCTCAAGAAAGTATTGAATTAACTCAAGCTTTAGAATTTGCAATCATGGTCATATTGTTAAACCAATTTCAAAAAGTATTCGAAAAAACAACAGAAAAGCAAGTATCTGAAAGCCTTGCAAAGTTGCGAAAACAAACGAAACATGAAATTGATGTATTTATACCACTGTTATTGAAATCAAGCTCAAACACGCTTAAAACAAGCAATAAACAGCTATCAAAAGAGTTTGATGGAGTTATCCCACCACCTAACAATAAATGGCATAAAGAAATAGAAAAAGATTTTATTAAATACATTAAATCAAAAGGGTTGGTATTAAATGGGCAAAGGCTAGAAAGCTTTTTCGCAAGCGTGTGTGATAGACAACTCAAAAAAATAGTTGAAGGTTCAACTACATTACAAGATGCAATGAAAGAAGTTTGTCATATCATGGCTAAGAATGGAGTGTCGATTGTAACGTATCCACAAGGAAGCCACAAAGCAATTCACAGAAATATTGATGTATATGTAAGACAGCAATTGTTATATGCTCAAAAAGAAAGTACACAAGATACAAGATATGCGATAGCTGAGGAACAAGGTATAACAACCTTTGAAATTGATGCTCATGCAGATTCAAGACCAAGCCATCAATATTGGCAAGGTAAAAGATTCGATACAACAGGCAAGATATATCCTACTTTTGAACAGTTATCAAATGGGCATGGTAGTTTGGAAGATTATGGGTGTTTACATAGAGCATATCCAGTTAATCCAAAGACGAAGCCTGCATATACATCTCAAGAGCTAAAGAACATCAACACAAAGCCTTTTGTATATGAAGGAGTTAAATATACAGGGTATGATGCTAAACAGCGTATGAGAGCGTTTGAGCGTGAAATAAGAAGCGTTAAAAAGGAAAAGTTATTAAGAGAAAGCATAGGAGCAGAAACAAGTGATTTGAATTTTAAATTAAGGAATTTAAACCACAAGTACAAAGATTTTGCTGAAGCTTATGGAACGTATCCTAGAAGCGATAGAACAGCTTATAGAGTTAAATAGATAGTTGACTATTCAACTATCTTTTTATGTGTGCTATACTTTAAATATCCAATAACGTAGAAGTTACGTTTAATAAAAGACTTTAGGAGGAAAGATGGAAAATATTAAAGACATTTTAAAATCATGTGGAATTGAATTAGATGAGGAAAAGCAGAAAGCTTTTGACGAAAAGTTTAACGCAAACTATAAAACTGTATCTGATTACAATAAGCAGAAAGAAAAATTAGAGTTAGCGAATACTGAGTTAAGCAACACAAAAAAATCTTTTGATGATTTTAAAAAAGAATTTGATGGTGTTGATGTAAACGATTTAAAAAATAAAGTCGATACATTAACAAAAGATTTAGAAACGAAAGAAAGTGAATATCAAACAAAACTTTCAACATTAGATTTAAAAACAAAAATTAAAGAAAGCTTGAAAAAAGAAGGCTGTTTAGATTTAGATTTAGCAATGAGTCAGTTTAATATTGATGATTTGTTAGCTAGCAAAAATCAAGAAACAGACTTACAAAGTGCTTTAGATGATTTAAAAACGAACAAATCGTTATTATTTCAAGCTGAAGATAAAGGAAGGAAAGCTCAAGTAGGAGGTTCAACAGGTGGAGAAAATGGACTTGACGCTTATGAACAACAATTAAGAGCTTCTTTCGGTTTGGACATGAAGGGAGAATAAAAAATGCCAAATAACATTGCTTTAAGTAAAAATTATATTGAGATGTTAGATGAGGTTTACAAAAAAGCTTCTCTAACATCAGTATTAAACAGTGATGCTTCTACTGTACGAATGGGAGCAAATGCAAATGAAATCTTAGTTGCTAAAATGCAAATGGATGGATTGAAAAACTATTCACGAAACTCAGGATATACAAGTGGAGAAGTTAAATTAGAGTGGGAAACTAAAAAATTCAACTATGATAGAGGTATCAAGTTTGAAGTAGATTCAATGGATAATGAAGAAACTATCGAATTGTCTTTCGGTAAATTAGGGGGAGAATTCCAACGTACAAAAGTTGCTCCTGAAGCAGATGCTTTCACTATTTCAACTCTAGCAAAGGCAGACTCTGCTCCAACTGCTGAAGATTTAACCACAGGAGAAGGAGTGCTAGATTCTTTGCGAAAAACGCAAAATGAAATGGATGAAGATGAAGTTCCAAGTGAATCAAGATACTTGTTTATCACACCAACATTGCATAGATTAGCAAAATCAGTAGATGCATACAAAAACAAATCTGTATTGGATGAATTCGTTCAAGTAATTCCAGTACCTCAAAGTCGTATGTACACTGCTATTGATTTGGTTGACAATGAAACAAATGATTCTGATAACAACATGAAAGGTGGGTACAAGAAAAACACAAGCGCTAAAAACATCAACTATTTAGTTGCTGAAAAATCTGCTGTCATTAAATTTGATAAGCATAAAGCAAATGATATTATTCGACCTCAAGATAACCAAACTTCTGATGCTTACATGCAGAAATATCGTAAATATGGAATTTGTGAAGTGTACGACAACAAAAAAGCAGGTATTCGTTGTTCACACGCAAACAGCTAATGGCTACAATTACAGTAGGCTTCATTCCTAAGGCGAATGAAGAGCTAATCGAAACAGAAGAACCAATCGAAACAGAATTAGAAACAGAAGAACAAAAAAAGAAACCTGCTAAAAAGAAAAAATAAAAATAGATTAATGGGAGTTGGGTATGAATAATTTTGTAAGTTGGGAGTATTACAGCTCCCATTTTCCTAAATTAAATGAAAGCAAATTTAATGCTTGCGTTTATCAAGCCACTGTTATCGTAAGAAATAAATTAAACAAAGATTTTAATGACATGACCCCTGATGAACAAACGAAAGTTAAGGATTGCGTATGTATGTTGTTAAATTCTGAGTTATATTCGATTGGAAGTGTTTCAAGTGTATCTAATGACGGATATAGTGAAAGCTATGTAAATTCTAAAGAATTAACAGCTCAGAGAAACAGAATGATTGATGAAATGTTAGGGCATTTGGTGAAACGTTATGAATGTTTTTAACCAAACAGTCACTTTAATTAATGTTTCTGAATCTTTGGATAGTGGATATCAGAAGACGATATTAACCGATTGTATGTGGAAATCAAAAAAAGAAAAAGTTGTAGAGAACAATCAATTAAAGTTTATTGAATATTATTCAGTAACTATTCCATATCAAGGAGAAAAAATAGAATTGAACGCAGAAAACAACCAAGATTTATTGATTCTTGGTGAATTAAAAGAAGATGTTAATGCGGATAATTATGAAGATATTTTGAAAAGAAAAAATGTAGGTATTATTAGCTCGGTTGTAGATAATACAATGCGAGACAGATTGAAGCATTGGAAAGTTGTGTGTATGTAATGAAAGTTGATGGCAGATTAAATTTAAAATCAACAAGCCAATTATTAAAAGACCATGGCATTAATGAATTTGGAGAAGTTCAAAAATTAATTGACCAAAGTGTGATTGAATATACGTCAGCGTATACACCTATGGATACAGGGGCATTGATTGATTCAGCTGATGATTTGACTACTGTTGGAAGTGGGGAAATCATACAAGGTGGTTCAAAAGCACCTTATGCTAGAAAGTGGTATTATCATGATGCAAATTTCCATGGTTCTCCAAGAAGGGGCAAAGCTTGGTTCAAAAGATGCATGCAAAATGGTGGAAGAAAAAAAGTGCTTTCTAACATCTTTTCCGTATTTGGCATTAAAGGAGATTAGTATGAGTGTTAAAAGTGCATTAATTGATTGGATTAATCAATTCCCTGATTTTACAATTACAGACAAAATCGTAAATGAAATTTTGGATGGAAAAGAAAGTTATGGGGTATCAAAAGAGCCGTTAAGAATCGTTAAAGAGTTCGTTGATGGTTCACAAGCTATCACTGAATATTATGCTTTTTATGCCAAAAGATTAGTTATAAACGACAAGATGCGAAAAAATAACGATGATTTTATCGTATCTTTGGAAGATTGGATTCACAAACAACAATTGCCTGTATTAGGTGATGGATTGCATTGTGATAGCATTAAAGTTGAGAATGGTGGATACCTTGTATCGGTTGATAATCGTTATGGGATGTATTCACTTACTATTCGTATTGAATATAGAAAGGAATAACATGGCAATGGATGACATGAAAAAGGGAACAGTTGTTAAAAGTTCTGATGTTGAAATTTTAATCAAAAACCAAGACCAATATTTTAGACAAAAAAAGACAACTACTCTTGATATTAGTGTTGATACAGAAACAGAAGAAAAAAATTTTATCGCTGATTTATCTCCGTCAACATTCAGTAAATTTACTAAATTTAGTTTATCAAATGATTTATTCGCAATTAAAGGGGAACCAGATTTTGAATTTTTCTTTAATTTGTATATTAGTTTACCAAAAGGAACACCTGCTCCGTTAGACATTTTAGTAGTTTACAAGGCGTTTGGAAGCAAGAGTGAAGGATACAAGGCTTGGCACTTTCCTGAAGCTCAATTAGTGTTTACAGACTATAATGCTGTTGATAGCGTATTGAATTATGACTTTAACTTTGGGCAAGGAGAAGTTGGAACTTGCAACATGAGTACAGGACAAGCTCAGTTCAAAAAAGAGGTGTAATGTATGTTCAAATATAATGGAGAAGAACATAAGTTGCCAATTAAGACAATGTCTTTAAATGATAAAATTGAAGCTGTCAATAATGCAAAAACAACAAAAGAAGCTTATACAAAGATGATGGATTTTGTTGTTGCAGGATTGGGAAAAGATAAAGTTGATGAGTTATTAGGAACTCATAATGTAAACAAAGTAGATTTAACCGAATTAAATATCTTATCAAATGCAATCGTAAATGGCTATGATGATAAAGTTGCAGAAAAGCAATTAGAAAGAGCCGATAGGGTTGCAAATAGTGATGCAATTGACAGATTGATTCAAGTTGGAAAATCAATTAATCAATTAGACAAAATTAAACAATGATAGATTTAACCAAAAGTTTGCCAAATGCCATTGAAGGCGAAGATGGCAAGCTTTTTTTATTAAAAACAGATTATAGATATTGGATTCGGTTTTACAATGATTTACAGAATGAAAAAGAAGAAATTGATATTTCTTATTTGTTTGTAGATGAAGCCCCTGTTATGACTCAAGAGATAACAAGTCAATTAATGCAATTCTTATATAACCCTTCTGTAACGCCAAAAGGAGAGCCTGAGAAAGAAAAAATCTTAGATTATGTTTTAGATGGCGAATATATTTATTCGGCACTATATGCAACTTATGGCATTGATATAATGGATATGGAGATGCATTGGCATAAGTTTCAAGCGTTATGCAATAACATAACAGGCGAAAAAACCTTGTGGGGGTATGCTAAGCAAATGCGTGGGTATCGAAAGCCAAAAAGCAATGATACTATGGAAAAGCTAAATGAACGAGCTAAAAAAGCGTGGAGTTTCCCTGTTGAAGAAAAAGTTACAGAAGAAATGAAACAAAGTGCGGAAGAATTTGAAGATTATTTCTCACAATTAGAAGATTTATCCAAAATAGAAAGGTAGGTGATTAATATGGCAGATGGAACATTAAAGTTTGATACTAAGATTGATGATAAAGGTTTCAAAGATGGATTAAAAGATTTAGAAAACAAATCAAAGCAAGCATCCGAACAAATTGATGAAGGCTTTAAATCAAATGATAAAAATTTACTTTCACTAAAAAATACAGCTAAAATCGTAGGTGGAGTATTTGCGGGGAAATTAGTAAAAGATACTTTATCCATGGGTATGGCTTTCAATAATCAAATTGAAGATTATGTCGGTAACTTTTCGGTTCTGTTAGGCAGTGAAGAAGAAGCTGTTAAACGTGTTGATGAATTAAAAGTTATGGCGCAAAAAACCCCATTCAGCATTACAGATTTATCTGAGGCAACTAAGACATTATTAGCGTTTGAAGTGCCAGCTAATGAAACAAACGACATTATAAGCAGAATGGGAGACATTGCGTTAGGGAACAAGGAAAAGCTTAAAGGTTTATCGTTAGTTTTCGGTCAAGTTGCAAGTGCTGGACGTTTGACAGGACAAGATTTTCTGCAGTTTATCAACCAAGGATTTAACCCATTGAATTACATTGCGAAACGTACAGGCGAAAGTATGGAAGAATTGAAAAAGCGTATGAGTGAAGGTGGAATTAGCGTTGATGAAGTCAAACAAGCTATGATTGATGCAACAAGTGAAGGTGGGAAATTCTATAAAGGTGCAGAAGTTGGAGCACAAACAGTGACAGGTAAATTATCGACTTTGCGAGATGTTTGGGCACAATTTGTTGGAGAAAAAATCAAACCATTTAGTGCTTTTTTAGGTGATAAATTAATTCCTAATTTAATAAAGTTAATTGAAAATTTCGATAAAATCGAACCTATATTAGTTGTTGTTGGTGTTGCGATTGGAACATTAACGGCACTATACATTGCATATAATGTTCAGCAGGTGTTAATGAAAAAAAATCTGACTGCATGGAATGCATTGTGTTTGGTTGGAAAAATAGTTACAAATGCATTGGGTACAGCATTCACATTCTTAACGAGTCCTATTGGATTGGTAATCATTGCGATTGGTTCAGCTATTGCAATTGGGTATCTGTTGTACAAGTATTGGGATGATATCAAGAAGAAAATGGGAGAGTTCGACAAGTGGCTGTCAGGTGTTTTTGCATCAGATTTTAGTGAACAATTTGGCTTTTTAGGGCATATTATGAATGGTTTCGTTGCGACAGTCAAGGGTATTTGGGATGCAATCAAACGAATTTTCAACGGAGTGGTCGAGTTTGTGAGTGGAGTTTTCGCAGGGAATTGGAAACAGGCTTGGCAAGGTGTGGTTAATGCGTTTGGTGGTATCATGGATGGATTGACAAGTGTTATTAAAGCTCCTTTGAATGGTGTTATCAGTTTAGTTAATAGTGCAATTAGTGCATTAAATGGTATTAGTGTATCTATTCCTAAATGGGTTCCAAAGTTTGGAGGAAAAACATTTGGTGTAAACATTCCTTCTGTTCCGTATCTTGAAAAGGGTGGAATCCTAAGAAAAGGACAGATGGGATTCTTAGAAGGTAATGGAGCTGAGGCTGTCGTTCCGTTAGAAAGAAATAAATATTGGATTAATAAAGTTGCAAAAGAAATGGCAAAATATATGCCAACATCAAGTAATGAAACAAACAATCAAACGATTAATTTCTATCAACCGATTAAACGAGCTGATGAAGTTGCAAGAGCATTGAGATTAGAAAGAATGTACAGATTAGGTGGTGCATAATATGGTTACAGTTAAATTCGTTAGAGATGATGGAGCAGCGTTCATTATTGATAACAAGACGTGGAAGATTCCAAGTGATGGATTAATTGGTTTCGACTCAGTAAATGTAGATTACAAGACCGAAAAGAAAGCAGTTGGAGATGGTTCTTTTGAGCAAGGTATAACGGTTACGGAAAAAGATAGAACAATCAAGGCTATTCTTACGAACAGAAATTTAAACAAATTAATGCGTGATGTTGTACAGAGATTTTTCGGGGTTAAGCGCAAATTCAAAGTTATTGTTAATTATGATGGAAATAGTAAGTATTGCGAAGGTAGAGTTATCGCCTTCGCTTTGCCAACCGAAAATATTTATGATTTATTAGAGTTAAAAGTCACAATATTAAGTACGCAACCTTATTTATTGAGCATTGATGAATTCGGGCAAAATATTGCAGAAATTCAACCAAGATTTGGGATGCCTTATGTTTCGTTAGTTGGAGAAGGCTTTTTGTTTGGAGTATTTAAATTTGCCAAAAAAGTGCCTTTATTCAATGACGGAGATGTAGAAACTTTCTTAAAAGTTGTATTCGTAGCGAAAGGAACTGTGAAAAATCCTGAAATTATTAAAGATGATTGTTTCATTAAAATCAATGATACTCTGCAGAATGAAGATGTAGTTATTATTGATTTAGTCAAAGAGCCTCCAGTTGTCGAAAAAAATGGGAAGTCGATTATAGGCAAATTAGATAGAAACAGCGATTTAGAAAAAATGAAATTAAATGTAGGAGAGAATATAATTCAATACAATGCACTTGCAGGTTCTGACAACATGGAAGTTATCATTTATTACAACAAACGCTATGGAGGTATGTGATGCAATTTATTGCGTTAAATGAATCGTTTGAATTAGTCAGCTTTTTGTCTCCATTGTTAGTTCAATGGAATCGAAAATATTATGAATGTGGTGATTTTGAAATTGAAATTCAACATAAACAATATTTGAATGAAATGAAGTATGTGTATACCAAAGACAGACCTGAAATCGGTATTATTAACAAAGTTGTTTATGACAAAGATAAAGTTACTTTAAAAGGTTATTTTCTGAATAAGATTTTGGATGATAAAATTGTATATCCCACTTATTATGGGAGCGGGGAAATAACGCAGACATTAATGCGGATGATTAATGCAAACAAAGAGGACATTAGGATTGATTCATACAATTTGTTAAATGGTTCTAAAGTCGATTTTCAAAGTACAGGTGATGAAGTTGGCAAGAAATTGTATGAAGTGCTAGCTACTCAAGAAATGAGCTACAATTTATCATATGATTATGTTAACGATTTGTTTGTGTTTAGCTTTTCAAAAGGAGAAGATAAAACAGTTGGAGATGATATTGTTGTGTTTTCGACCAAATTTAAAAATTTATCCGAACCTATATTAAATGATGATGATTCTGAGTTTAAGAATTATGCTTTAGTGGCAGGCACAGGAAAAGCAGATGAACGTATATATACAAGCATTGACTTGTCGAATGGACGGCACAAAAAACAGCTTTTTGTCGATGCTAGAGACATGAAACAGGAAGAGCAGTCTTTGGAGCAGTACATGGCTGAATTGAATCAAAGAGGATTGGAAAAGTTAGCTGAACATCAAGTTAGGCATGATATATCTTTTAAATTAATCGGAAAAAGTGATGATTATAGAAAAAGATATGATTTAGGAGATAAAGTTGTTATTATATTAAGTGACATAAATAAGAAATATGAAGTAAGAATTATTGGTATTTATGAAGTGTTCAAAGATGGTATGCATACCTTTGATATTGAGGTAGGTAACATGAAAGGAGTTTAGAAAAATGGCAGAGATTATTAGTTTTCCTTTTGATTCACAAGCGAAACAGACAGACCAAAGAGGTTTGCCAATTTATGACAGAGCTATTGATTCAAAAACATTTCGAATTTTATTTAAAAAATGGTTTACAACAGGAGTTTTCCCTAACCCAAGTGACAATTTCAAAGTTATGGAAAATTCAACACATGGAGTATTAGTTAAATCAGGATATGCTATGATTGATGGTATTATGGCAAATATGAGCAAAGATACACCTTTGATTTTAGAAACTGCCCAAACAGAACGTTTGGATAGAATTGTGTTAAGAGCCGATTCATCTGTATCGGTCAGAAAAACCGATATTGTTGTGTTGAAAGGAAATGGGTTAAAAGCTCAAGAGATTGTTAGAAATGAAAGTGTATATGATATCTTATTAGCTGAAGTATTAATCAAGCCACAAGCAAGTGCAATTGTTGACGCAAACATTACAGACACAAGAGCTAAAAGTGATGTGTGTGGTATTGTCATGAGCACAATTAAAGAAGTTGACACAACATACATTTATACACAGGTGCAATCTGATTTAATTTATTTTAAAGAGGTTGAGCAAAAAAGATTCTTGGATTGGTTTGAAGCGTTAAAAGGTTTAATCGATGGAAATGTTGCTGTTAATTTAACAAGCAGGATTTTAGCTTTAGAAGAAAAAACAGCTACATATGATTTAAGTATCCAAGCATTAGATGGAAGAATTAAATACGGAAGTGTATTGCCTGAAGGTGGTTCTGACAAAGATGTATTCTTTGAATTGATTGAGGTGTAATATGGCTTGGAGCGAATGGCAATGGCGGACAGAAAGCTTCAAAAAGGATGCAAATTTCAGAGTTGATGTTTATTGGGGATTCAAGCAGAACAAAGAAACTCGTGAAACAATGCTTGCTGTCAATAGGTCAGGATATGTTGTTAGCCAAGGTGCAAACATTGGATATCCTGATGCATCAATCATTGTTGCGGGGGTTGGATGGGATGCAAGCCGATTAGAAAAGACCTATTCAGGCATTAAATTACGCTCTCCCAATTATTACACAGATGCAACATATACATTCGATTTCGGAAAAAGTGTTTTTAAAACCATAAAACATGATAGAAATGGTGTGTTGACAGAAAAAGCCAATCTGCAAATGAAGGCGCTGTTCAAGACGTATGTTGGATTGGCATATTCTACTGATTGGGTTGGTAGAGATATTTCGAGCAAAGTGCCTAAAATGGAAAAATTAGTTGACCCTCCAAAAGGTGGAACATTAAAAGTTGTTGAGATTAAACATAATACAGCTAAATTGGTATATAGTGGTTTTTCTAGTCAAGCAGGATTGAATCATTATGATGTATCTGTTGTTGAAGGAGACGAGCCTGATTGGCAAACAAATGGATTAAACACAGAGTACCGAGCTATTAATTTGAAGCCTGAAACTCGATATAATGCATTTGTAAGAGCAATTGACATTTATGGGCAAGAGTCCTTGCCTGTTAAAACTTCTTTTGTGACAGATAGCGAGCAGGCTATCACGTGGATAAACGTAAATGGAGCTTGGAAAAAAGCAAAAGTTTGGATAAATGTAAATGGAAATTGGAAAAAAGTAAAAAAAATAAATGTAAATGTAAATGGTAAATGGAAAAAAGTGAAAGGAGCATAGATGAAAAAACAAATTAAAATAAATCCTTTTGATTCAGGGTTTGCAAATAAATCTTATTCGTGTGGATACGTGGGCGAAAACAATGCATATGAATTTATATTCGAAGGTTTAACAGGTTCTGATAATGAACTTTGGCTTTCAGAAAATGAAAATGAATATATGCCTGTACCTATTCCAACAAATACATTTTTAGTATCTTCTTACTTCACGCAAAAATCGGTAGTATATACAGCTCAAATTTTTACAAAATCCGATAATGGAATGATAAAAAAAGGGCATCCATTCGGCATTTCTGTGCAGGCAGGTGTTGGAGGAGAAGTTACACAAATTGAAATGGTTCCTCCTCCATTTGAACCTAAATATAAACAAATGATTGCTATTATTGATGAAGTTCAAAGAAAGTTGGATAATGGGAAATTTGATGGACTTTCAGCTTATGAGTTAGCTGTACAAAACGGATTCAAAGGTACTGTACAGGAATGGTTAGAATCATTGAAATATCAACATTCACCTGAATTTAGTAAACTAGCAGAACAAGTGAAATTAGATGCAAAAGCAAGTGCTTTAAATGCACAAAACGCAAAAACAAGTGAATTGCAATCTAAAAAATCTGAAACAAATGTAACAGAAGCAGAAAAAAGAATTGATGGAAAAGTAAGCAAATTTGATTTAGATTATTTAAATAAAACTGAAACATTTAATAAAAATGCAACAGAAAAATTACAAGGATTTGATACAAACGCTGAAGCCAAAACTTCAGAATTTAGCAAAAACGCAACAGAAAAAACAAATACGTTTAATCAAGGTGTTACACAAGCTAATGAAACTATTGATGGTAAAGTAACAGAAGTAAAAAAAGATGCTTTAAATGCAAAAAAAGATGCTGAACAAGCTAAAAAATATGGTGAACGTAAAGTAATAGTTGAATCACCAACAGAACCACAAGATAAGGGTGCTATTTGGGTTGAAGAAGTAGGTGGTACTAATCCAGAAGCACCAGATTATAATACTTTAATTAATAAGCCAAGAATAAACGGAAAAGAATTAATGGGTAATGTGAGCCTTGAAGATTTAGATGGTAAATATGAATTAATTGAAGAATTTGCCATGTCGGAAGAATCGACATTTTATCGAAGTAAAGAGCCAAACGGAACACCTTATAAATTTTCTAAAATTTTAGTGCAAGTTAAATTTATTGAAAAATCAAATAACTATTTTAGGCAAGTTGCTATTAAATCGATTAATAATAAAATTATTGTAAATTTGCCTTTTTATCCTGATTATAATTTTAATTACGGACAGGCACTTGTGAAAGATGGATTTTGGGAGTCTGAATCTTTTGCAGGAAACTTTGACAATAATTACACTACCATTTCAAAAGGAGGATACAATAACCAATTATCAAATGATGTACAAACATACCCGAACATCACGCAAATTCAAAGCTACGACAAATGGCCTGTTGGAACGCTATTTAAAATTTGGGGGGTAAGAGCATGAAACAAGCAAAATATTATGACGAACAAAAAAAGCAGTGGATTCCTTTTGCAATTGATGGAAGAACACCAGTAAAAGGCACTGACTACTTCACTGAACAAGACAAGGCAGAAATGAATCAGCAAGTCATGGCAAGCCTTAACCATAAGTTTTCTGAGATTGAGGGAAGATTGACAGGATTAGAAACTGAGGGTAAATATGAGCTGATTGAAAAATTTGAATTAATAGAAACAATGGATTTTAGCAGAACGCTCGAACCAGATGGAACACCATATGCGTTTAAATCTTTAAAGATTATTTTTAAGTTTGGAGATGAAAATATACCTAAAAACATATACATTCAAAATAAAGAAAACAAGACTGTGAATTTTGCATATTTCTATGCAAATGCAAAACAAGCAATAATGCGAACTTCTATACAAAATGGAGTATCTGAAAATTTAAATCTTTTTTCAAGTTCAATTGGAGAGATGTTAAATAATATTCTTGTACCTTTTAAGGATGAAATAGTCAACATTAACAAAATAACTAAAATATTTAGTTATGGTAAAGTCCCAGCAGGTTCAATAGTAGAAATTTACGCTGTAAGAGCATAGAAAGGAAGATACCATGAAACCAAAAATTAACTGTAACGGTGTGACTCGTGAAATGACAGACGAGGAATACGCACAATTTCTTAAAGAACAAAAAGAAATGGAAGAAATGATGGCAAATATGCCAAAAAGTCCAGAGCAGATTATTCAGGAACAACAAACACAAATTGATGAATTATATCTAGTTATGGCTGATATGATTGGAGGTAACATTTAATGACTTTTAAATTAAAGATTATGTATCGTGCAATCAAGATTAGATTGCAAAATGGTGAACTTATTGAAGATATTATGTTAAGCTATCCAAAATTATCTAAAAGTGAGAAGCAAATTTTATTGGATGAATTAAAAAAAGAAAATTTAATTCCAAAAACATTTAAATTAAATGATGGGTTTGTGGATGAAATTGTATTATAAAGCACTTTAAATAGTGCTTTTTTTTATAATCAATTGTATAATAAATGAGAGGTGATGATATGAAAATTGGTCAAAAGTTAGTTTATAACGGGATTCAATGTTTAGGTTTTCCAATGGAATATGAAAATATTACACAAGGAAATTTTGGTACGTTCTCACACAACGAAATCAATGCTATTGATAATGCTGGAAAAGATGCTGGGATTGACCCTACAATTGTTCCAGCTGACTGTAAAGTTGTATACATTGATTCAGCAAGAAACGGTAATGCGGTATTTCTTGAAACCATAGGCAAAGTTGGATGGGCTGACGGTGATATCGAATATGGTACAATGATGTTCATCCACGATAACTATGTTGAGGATATCAGACAATACTTCAGACTAGGTAAAGTGTTCAAGCAAGGTGAAACTTTTGGTGATGAAGGTACAGCTGGATTTGCCACAGGAAATCACAGCCATTTTGAAATTGCTAAAGGTAAATTTAAAAAACCGTACGCACAAAATCGTTTTGGGTTATATTTACTTCCTAATTCAGTACAATCAGATAAAGCTTTTTTTATTGATGGTACAGTACAAATTACACATGGTAAGCCTTCTGGTTCAGGTAAAGTAATGAACTGGAAAACGGTGAAACAGGTTTTTAGAAACGAAAAACAAGATAGCAACAAAGAAGAAACAAACAACAATCAAAGTAAATTTGTAAAAGAAAAAGGTAAATTTACTTGTAATGTTGATTTGTTAAATGTAAGAGATGAACCTTCATTAAAGGGTAAAGTAGTTGCACAGTACCAAAAAGGTCAAAGCTTATATTATGATGGTTATGTTAAAAATGATGGTTACGTTTGGGTTCATTATATTTCATTTACAGGAAAAGAACGTTGGGTTGCGGTTAGAGTTATTTCAACCAACGAGCCATACGGAACGTTTGAGTAATTGAACACAGAAACAGCAATTGCAGTTGTATCGGTCATAACAGCAATGATAACTGGTACAATTGCTTCTATGTTAGGATATTTTAACTACAAACGTAACACATTAAATGACCAGAAAAAAGAGCAGTATAAAGACCAGACTGATGTGGTTACGTTGGTGAAAGAGTCAATGCATGCATTAGATGAAAAGTTATCAGAAATCAAAGAAGATATAAAAGAAATCAAAGATGATTTAAAAGCGAATGAATTAAGTGTTTCAAAGCAAGAAGAACAAATAAAAACACTATTCAAGAATTATGAAGAATTGAAACGTGAGGTAAATGAAATTGGAAAAGAAATTAGACAAATTAGAGGATGAAATCCAGCAAGTAAATGATGATGCTAAAAATGTATATGAATTTGCTATTCACACGCTGGATGTAAAGCATGAAGAAAATGAAAAAGCTAGAAAAGGATTCATTACAATTATTATTGCATTGATTCTAGTCATTTTGATTGAAACATGCGGATTCATTTATTATATTTCTAACTATGGTGTTCTCGAGACTACAACGGAACAAGAAGGTATTTACAATTTCATTGATTCAGAAGGTAACGCTATTTCTAGTGATTTATCTTTGGAAGATATGAAGGAGTTGATTGAAGTAAATGGCGAAAATTAAAAAGACCACAAAAAGAAAAGTGAAGGTAAGAACAGTTACCAAATGCAAAAATTGTGGTAAATTTGTTAAAAGCAAATGAAAGCTGATATTTTAAAAGAATTAAGACCTTCTGTTGCATTATTGTTAATTAAGACTGTTGATTTAAGAAAAAAATATGAAGAAATATTGATAATGAAATATGTTGAAGATTTATCATATAAAGAAATTTCTGATAAATTAGGAATGGAAGAAGAATCGGTTAAGAATTTAGCTAGCAAAGCTAGGAAACAATTTGATAGATATGCATAAAAGCCTTGAAAAAAGGCTTTTTTTATACTTTTTATTGATTAATTTATACTTTTTAACAATTTGTTTGTATATTTATATAACTTATTATATAATTAAAGAGAACAAAGGGAGTAACCTTAGGAGGTAATTAAAATGAAAAGAGAACAAAAGTATCCTGAAACAGAATGGTTCCATTATTACAATGCGAACTATAAGAACAAGATTAGTGCCGATTGTGTTGTTAGAGCTATCTGTACAGCTTTGGAAAAGAGTTGGATTGATACAGTTAGGGAATTGACAGAAGTTGGAATCAAGTACGGTACAGTGATGAATGAAACATCAACTTACAAGAAGTATTTGAAGCAGTTGGGTTATGAAATGCAGAAGCAACCAAGATTTGAAAATGGGGGGAAATATACAGGAGTTGAATTTTGTGAGCTATGCAGAAAAAAAGGTTGGAAAAAAGTTATTGCTCATATTGGAGGACATCACATTGTAGCTGTTGTGGATTACAAAGTGTATGACATTTGGGATAGCACATATAAATGTATTGGTAACTTTTGGATTATTGAGGAGGAATAACAAAATGGCAAAATGTGTATTTACATCAAACGGCTTGAAGATGGTTCAGGTTAAAGTTAAAGACTTAAACAGGTGTTGCGAAGTATGCTACACCTGCCAAAGTTATTTGATTTGTGTTGGGTATTTGAAATTAAAAAATGGAGAGTTAGAATTAATAACGATTAGTGCTGAAAGTTGTGCTTTAGAAGGACATTATCCATCCATTATATTCAACAAGTATACGATGGATGATATTCAAATATGCAACAAGAATTATGGGAATTTAAGTATGAAAGATTTTGAACAGCATTTGAAAGAGCAACAAGAAGCATTGAAGATTGCAGATTTCATTAAAAGGGTTTTCTTGGAAGAGTGTTTTTAACACTCTTTTTTTTATTACTTTTTGATGATTAATTTTAAGGCGGTTTAAAGCCATAATAAAGACAAGAAAGCGAGGGAGGTATAAATGTATAACCCTATGCAAAATCGCTTGGATTCGCTTATGCAACAACGTCAGATGATAGACCAACAGATGCAAGCATTACAGAATTATCAAAGCGTACCACCAATCAATATTAATAATAATATGCAACCTAATCAGATACCTGCCAACACAAATTTTGACTTTAATGGAAAATGGGTATCAGATGAACAAGAAGCAAAAGGAGTGGCAAGCAATAATCTTCCATTAATTTTGTTCGATAAAAATGAGCCTGTATTTTACATGAAAAATATGGATGGTTCGTTTAAGAAATTTAAATTTGAGGAAGTAGAACAAACGCAAAGCAAACCTGATTCAAGAATTGATGCTTTAGAAGATAAATTAAACGCTATTTTGGGCGCATTATCTCAAACGAATATAAATACACCTGAAAACAAAGAATCACGCTCAAATGCCTTAAAAAACGGCTCAGAAGCAAAGAAAGGAAAGTAGTATGAACCCTTTATTAAATATGATGCAAAATCCAATGCAAATGGTAATGAATTTAATGAAAAGTGGCAATCCACAACAAGCTATGCTTGGAGCTTTACAGAAACAAAATCCACAAGCGCATCAACAATTGCAGAATCTTATGAGTAGTGGAGCAGACCCACAACAGATTCTGAATCAAATGACTTCTCAATTGAATCAGCAACAAATGAATCAATTTCAAATGTTGATGAATCAATTTAAGAAATAAAATAGAAAGGAGAAACGTATGGAAACAAATATGTTAGGTGTACAACCTACAATGCCTATTGGTCGCTCAGATAGTGACGGTATGGGTGGAGGTTGGTTTTGGATTATTGTTTTATTTTTCTTGTTTTTCGGATTCGGTAATGGAAACGGATTCGCAGGAGGAAACAACATTCAAAACGACTTCTTAACTCGTGATTTATTCAATATGCAACAAGCCAATGCAAGTTGTTGCTGTGAAACTCAAAAGGGCATTATGGAAAGTACATACCAAACTCAATTAGGTATGCAGAACTTAGGTCAACAACTATCAAGCTGTTGCTGTGAAACAAACCGCAATATCGACAGCGTGAGAGCTGATGCATATAGAAATACTTGTGACATCACCACAGCGATTCATGCAGAAGGAGAAGCAACTCGTGCTTTAATCAACGCAAATACTATGCAAGATTTACGAGATAAATTAGCAGACCGAGATAGAGATTTGTTGGTCGCAGAATTGGTGTTCAACAACCAAAAGAGCTTACAAGGTGTAGTTCAACAGTTGCAACCAACTCCAATCCCTGCATATCCAGTATGCCCAGTTGAGTATAATCCTTATGTGCCATATGGTACAAAAGCATAGAGCCACAAACGTGGCTTTTTTTGGAGGAAAAATGAAAGTTATTGAATTATATGAAAGTTCGCAAGATAAAATAACGATTCAAAAAATAATTGAATCTTATGACAAAGTTTTATTGCAATTAGAAAAGGCTCACAAAAGCATTTACAACGAAGTTATTAATGAGCTATACATTGATATAAATGGATACCATTTCAACGCTGAGATGCTTTCTAATGCGCTTAAAATGATGGTTAATGACGATGGAAGTGAAGCACCCAAATGGAGTGTTGAAGAAACAAATAATGTAGCCAATCAATATGGAATTATTTTTGATGAATTCAATGAATATGATTGGAATTACGTCATGAATATGATTTATTCAGATTATTGTTTGATTTTGAAAGATAACATTATAAATTATGTCAACATGTCTAGAAAATTTCTAAATGATAAAGATGCACCAAAAGGAAAAGCATTGAGATATTTCTTCGCTATGCATTATTGATTAAAAAATTTTTGAAAAATCAAATATATCGTGATAAGATTAATCTGTCATAAAGTTGAATATGATTATTCAAGAAAAAGAACACAGGCAACAGAAAGAGAGGTTGTCTCCAATCAAATAGTGTTCTTTTTTTTATTGAAAAAACCACTAACTTGTGATAATATATATAAGCACAGAAGTGCTAGAAAGTACGTTCTGTTTTCTACTTTATAAAGTTTGTTAAAAAAAGAATATACCATCAAAAAAAAACAAACAGTGTGATTGAAAAAAAAGAGCCTTACGACTGCAAAATTTGAGGTTCTTTTTTTTATTGTGATATAATCATTATAAGGTTTATGTCTGGAAAGGAGAAAATATGCTAAATTGGCAGGTCAGAGTGAAGAATAAAATGTTTTGGGTTTCTTTTGTACCAGCTTTTCTGTTGCTAGTTCAAGTTGTTCTTGCGTTATTTGGTATTGAATTTGATTTTACTGAATTGCAGGAACAACTATTAGCTATCGTAAACGCTACGTTTGGATTGTTAGCTATTTTAGGAGTAGTTATTGACCCAACGACAAAAGGGATTGCAGATTCAGACAAAGCATTATCTTATAAAGAACCTAAATAGGTTCTTTTTTTTATGCAAAAAAAAAGCACCGTTTAAGTGCTTTTTTCAAAAAGATAATCAAAATGAAAAAATGTCTATTTGAAGACAAATTGATTATACATTAACATTGAAAAAATGTCAAAAAAATAAAAAAACTATTGTATTATGTATTATAAAGTAGTATTATGTATATACAGGAACAAAGGAGGACAAACAAAATGGAAAAACTATACAAGTATAGTGAAGTTGCTGAATTGTTGTCAGTTACAAGACATACAGTTGAAAGATGGGCGAGAGAAGGGAAGCTGAATGTTGTAAGAATTAATGGCAATCCAAGAGTTGCTGAATCTGAATTGAAAAGATTGATGAAAGGTGAATGATATGAAATTTAATGAAAATTTTGATTGTTTGGAATTTAAAAAACCAAAAAGTCTTTGTTTGGTATATTTTCTATTAAAAGGAGAAGAGGTTGTATATGTAGGTCAAACAACAAAGGGAATGAGTAGACCGTTTCAACACGCTTTAGATAAAGACTTCGATAGTGTGAAAGTTATTGAAACAGAAAAAGAAAATTTGGATATTTTGGAAGGATGTTTCATAGAAAAATATACACCAAAGTATAATTCTAAAATAGTTGGCAAAGATTTATTTAAAAGTTTCAAATCTTTAAAAAGCATAATAAGAAAAAATGAAGGGTTTGAAAATATTACAATTTGGGATATAAAACACGCTATAAAAAAATTAGGAATCGAGCCTGTAATGATAGATTGTAAATTGTATTTAAAGTTTAGTGATTGTGAAAAAATTGAAAGACACATCAAAGAGGAAAAGCAATGACAGTAATGAGAGTGAACAAAACAAGCAATTATACTGTGATGAGTAATTATCATTTAAAAGAAAAAGAAATGTCATTAAAAGCAAAAGGGTTGTTAAGTATGATGTTATCTTTACCTGATAATTGGGATTATTCGATTAGTGGATTGGTTGCTTTGTGTAAAGAAAATGAATCGGCTATAAAATCAGCTTTAAATGAATTAAAGAAGTTTGGATATTTAAAAGTAACAAAGTTGAATCCAAGCCAAACGGAAACAGGAAGATATGAATATATATATGATGTTTTTGAACAACCCGCACAAAAACAAGTGGTTGAAAAACAAGGCGTAGAAAATCTACCTGTTGAATTTCTAGGTGTAGAAAACCATACTCTATATAAAGATACTAATAAATCAAATACTAATAAATCAAATACTAATGAATTAAATACTAAAGATATATATATACCTTTTGAAGAGATTGTTGAATATTTAAATTTGAAAGCAAACACAAAGTACAAGTACAAAAGTAATGCAACTCAAAAGTTAATTAGAGCTAGATTCAATGAAGGATACACCTTAGAAGATTTCAAAAAAGTAATCGAAAACAAAGTATCTGAATGGAAAGGTACAAATTTTGAGCAATATCTAAGACCAGCAACTTTATTCGGGAACAAGTTCGAATCTTATTTGAACCAAAAGCCAAAAGCAATGACAAATGCTCAAATGATGGATGCAATTATCAAAGGAGAAGTGATGTTAAATGAACCAACAGGAAACGATGATTGTGATAAAAGCAATTTGCTTGGCTTACCCTTCTAAAATTAAAGATGAAGATTTGCCAATAACAGTATCAATGTGGCAAAAGCAATTTAATGACATACCTTTCAGAACAGTGAATGATGCAGTGATTGATTGGATAGGAACTAGTAGATTCCTTCCAACTATTGCTGACATAAAGGAACGATGCATGCCAGCGATTGAATACACGAATCCATGGTATGCACATTTCCCCAAGGAAGGAGATTTCACTTATAACGACAGGGAATTAGATTGGGTAAACAAATTACCTATGGAGCAATCTTGGGAAATTTGGAAACAATTACCTAACGAGATGAACAGACGGATGCATTATTGCCCAGATTCTAATGATGCAGAAAGAAATTTATTAATAGAAAAAGCTTTAAAATTTCAAAAAAAATTAAGAGAAGGCGAATGAAATGAGATGTAGGAGGTATTAAATGACACCAATTGAAAAAACAAAATTGCAATTCGATTTGCAAAAATTAAATGATTTAATCCAAAAATCTAGGTGTAGTAGAAATGTGAAAGACTTTGCTGAAAATGTTATCGAAAGAGCAGAAAAAGCAATGGATTTAGAAGCAACAGAAAAAACAACAACATATCCTTGGAAGGGTACGGATTTGTAGAAAAAATGGGGGATTAAAAAATAAATGTGGATGTTTATATTAATTATAGTTTGTTTTGTAACAGGGTATTTAATTGGATATTTTGAAGGAAATTTAAAAGGATATCAAACATTTTTAAAAGACAAAAAAGAAGCTATTTTTTATGAAAAAATCAAAAAACAGAAAGAAGGAAAACAAAATGATTAATAATGTGGTGCTATCAGGTAGATTGACTAGAGATGTCGAATTAAGAAAGACAGCTAACGGAACAAGTGTTGTTTCTTTCAATTTGGCGGTTGATAGAGGCATAAAAAAAGAAGGACAGCCTGATGCAGATTTCATTTCATGCCAAGCGTGGAGCAAGACAGCCGAATTAATGGAAACTCATTTACATAAAGGTTCATTAATTGGAATGGAAGGACATATACAAACAGGAAGTTATAAGAACAATCAAGGGCAGACAGTTTACACAACAAATGTAATTGTTGATAGATTGCATTTTTTAGAGCCTAAAAACAGCACACAAGGGCAAATTTACAAAAACCCATATAAAAACACACAACAAACACAAACAAGCAACAGCGTGTATTTAAACGAGGTTAAAGACGATACATTAGATATTTCAAGCGATGATTTACCATTTTAGGAGGAAAAGAAAATGATTGAAAAATATGAAGAAGTGTTAAAAAGCTTTTTAAATTTCTATGGTGTGGATAATCAATACAGAGAATTTAATTCAGAGTTTGGAGAGTTGGCTATTGAATTAGCCAATTTCCTTACTCCTGATTTTATGAAAGAAAAAAATAAAATTTTAGCAAAATCAGAATTGCATGAAAATTTAAAAACAGAATTTGCAGATGCAATTATCATGCTGTGGCAAATGGTATTTGCAACAGGAATTACAGTTGAAGAATTAGAAAGAGAAATTTGTTGGAAAATCAAGCGACAAGAATTCAGGATTGAAAAAAAGAGAAAAGAATTAGAAGCAAAATAATTTGCTTCTTTTTTTAAAAAAAATTAAAAAAGTACTTGTTTTTTATATAATTTACTATATAATAATAAGTGAAGAAAGACAGAGGTAATT
>SAMEA104404100__coassemble_579_pt1 | contig 38673 bp, 29 predicted proteins | sample SAMEA104404100__metabat2_high_PE_039 | metagenome-assembled genome bin SAMEA104404100 (sample SAMEA104404100) | Balaenoptera acutorostrata | reverse complement strand
GTTAATCCATTATATTTAGTAAGTCCTTTTTCTTGCTTGAATTGTTCCCATAATGGACCAAAGTATCCAGTCAGTATACTTGTTTCATCTTCAATATTGACAATGACGTTTGCCCAACGAAAGACATTAATTTTTAATTGGTATGTTTCGCTGTTTAATCCAGTAGGAATTTTGATTACATGGGTAATTGTCGAATCTTCATTGTAGGCTATCATTGTTTTTTCATTTGCTAATACGGAAGAAATATTTCCCGCTACGAGTGCAAATGTTAAAGATGTTGCTATTACAAATTTCTTTTTGTTCATATATAACCTCGCTTTCTTTTTGGATGAACTTATTTTATTCGATATAAAAAATATTTCTAGTCTTTTTACTCGTTCGGTCGTTTTTGTGCTCAAATGGTAAATAATAAAGCCTTTTCTTGAACATAATAAGATTATAAATTATACTAATATAGTAAAAAAAGAAAGGTAGGCGATAGTATGAGAATTGCAATTGTGGATGATTGTGAGCAGGATCGCATTACATTACAACAAGTGATACAAGATGTTTTTATGGATTTAGGAATTTTGATTGAAGAGCTCGTTTTGTTTCATGATGGCAGTGAATTGCTTGATTACCTAACTTTTCACTCCTTTGATATTATTTTTTTAGATATTTTCATGGATGAGTTAACAGGTATTCAAACAGCAAGAAGTATTCGTGAGTGTAATAAAGATGTTTGTCTTGTTTTTGCAACTTCAAGTAATGAATTTGCAAGTGAATCGTTTGAGGTAGATGCTTGTCATTATATTTTAAAACCAATTAATCAAGAAAAAATCCGATCTGTGACTCAACGTATTCAAATACATCAACTTTTAGCAAAAAGAAGTATTGTTTTTCCGGATGGTAAAAAAGTATTATTAAAAAATATTATGTATACAGAATATTGTGATCATAATATTCATCTACATATGGCAGATAATAGTATGATGGTAACTCGTCTACAACATGCTAAGTTAGAAACGATGTTAAGTGATTATCCTCAGTTTTTTTGTTCATCAAAAGGAATTTTAGTTAATTTTGAGCATGTGAAGCACATTGAAAAGCTTGATTTTATGATGAACAATCATACTTGTGTCCCTATTAGTCGAAGACGACGTAAAGCAGCAATCGATGCCTATCATGAGTATTTGTTTCATCGACTAAAGGAGGATCTATAAGATGGCTGTATTCATCTATGCCTTGCTTAATTTTTTTCCTTATTTATTACTAGCAATTTTTCCATTTAAAGATAAATTACGATTTTCAAAAATGACAACGCTTTGCTTTATATTGGGTGTAACTGGTCTAGAAGTACTTATCGAATATTTGGTATCGGGTCCTTTTGATATTTTTGCACAGTATTTCACATGGGCAAGCACAATTCTTTGTGTGGTATCTTTTTTCGTGATTATACGTGAACATATTGGAAAGCTTGTATTTACATTACTAATTGTCAACAATATAGCAAACTTTATTGCAGTAGCATCTGCTTTCTTTTCCTATCTATGTTTTTCAGATGTCCTTCGTGGTAGTCATATCGCAGAATCTATTTGTATGTTTATACTACAACTATTCATCCTAGTTCCATGTTCTTATTATGTAAAAAGATACTATGCACCAGTAATAGATTATGGAGTAGCTAATATATGGCGTTTCTTATGGATTATACCTTTGATTTTTTATGCCTTTTGGTGCTACATTCTTTATTTCGCAACGGATTTAGCTAGTTATGAAATAGCTATTCGCCCTAGAACTAGTTTATTTTTATTCTTAACGATGTTAGGCTCATGGATGATTTATCATTTTATAATTTTGTTGATTAAAACACAGCATGATCTTTTATTAGAAGAACAGACTTCCAATATATTAAAATTACAAACGATGCAGTATGATGATTTAACTGATCGTATTATGAAAGCTAAAATTGCTCGTCATGATGTACGTCATCATATTACGTTATTGCATAACTTATTGCACGAAGGTCGATATGATGAATTACATGATTATTTAGCTTCGTACGAAAAATCGTTATCGCTTGATACCACAATTTCATTCTGTAAGCATCAACATGCAAATTTGATTATTGGACATTTTGCCTGCCAAGCAAAACATCAAAATATTGCATTTTATCCTACGATATCTATTTTAGAAACGTGTTTTGTTGATGATCTGACGCTTAGTGTAATCTTAGGTAATTTATTAGAAAATGCGATTGATGGTTGTCGTGAAGCAACTTGTTTGAATAAGAGTATTTCATTGACAATCAAAGCGACAAATGAAATCTTTTTACTATCCATTGAAAATAGTGCGTGCTGTTCTTTGGATAAAAATCGAAAAGTTATGGTTACAACAAAACCTAATGGTAGTGGATTAGGACTGCTATCGGTTAAACAACTGGTTAGGGATTATCAAGGTACGATGAAGATTGACAAGCAAGATACAAGCTTTATTGTTCAAATTGTCTTATATCCAAAGCATACAGTTAGCAATACGTAAAATTCATCTAATATTTTTTGAAAAATTACATTTTCTGATTTTTTAAGTCAATAATTATTGTCTAAAAAAGTGAAGTAAATATATTGCTTAACACAAACATTAATGCTATAATCAAAGCATAAAGTTAGATAAAGATAACAATTATAAGTTGTCTAAGGAGGAACAATTTATGTCTATTAGTATTTCTAAAGAATTAAATCCTTATCTTTCTGATTTAGTCGTATTATATTTAAAACTACATGACTTACATTGGAATGTTAAAGGTAAAATGTTTGTACAAGTACACTTGTATACAGAATCTCGTTATGAAGATTTGGCAACTAAATTTGATGATGTTGCAGAAAAAATCATTATGAATGGTGAAGCTCCTATTACAGGAATGAAGAACTATTTAGAAGCAGCTACAATCAAAGAATTAAACAAAGGTGCTTACTCAGATGATGAAGTATTAAAAGAAGTATTAGCTGACTTCACATACTTAAAAGAAAAAGCAACTGCTTTAAGAGCTACATTTGATGAAGCTGGATTATTCTCAGTAGTAGCTATGCTTGAAGACCATGTTGTAGGATTTGAAAAAGAAATTTGGTTCTTAGAATCAATGATGAAATAATAATACGAAGGCTCACTACTGAGCCTTTTTTTATGAGAAATTGAAGGAATAAGTATAGTTTTAGAATATATATAGTATAATGAGTATATACAGTTGTTTTATTTATAGCCAAAATGAATGATACATTTAGAAAAAGGAGTGAAGAAAGTGAAATACGTATGTACAATATGTGGCTATATTTATGACGATGATGAACATGATGTTTTGTTTGAAAATCTTCCGGATGATTGGACATGTCCTTTGTGTACAGCTCCTAAAGTTGTATTCGAAGTTGTTGAAGAAGAAAGCAAACCCACACAACCTGTTGTAGAAGATCATGATGATGCAGGGATGGAAGAAGTAGAAGTAGAACTAGAAGAAGACTTAAAAGAATTAACACCTGGTGAATTATCTATTTTATTTTCTAATCTTGCGAAAGGTTGTGAAAAGCAGTATCAAGATGAAGCGAAAGCTTGTTTTGAAGAACTTTCTTCTTACTTTGAAGATCAAGTCAGTGAAGAAGAAAACGATGATTTAGAAACATTGGCAAATTTAATTAAAAAAGATTTAGATGAGAACTATAAAGAATTACGCACTCGCGCAAGCAATGCAGGTGATCGAGGTACCTTACGTATTGTTACTTGGGGTGAAAAAGTAACGAGAATGACAAAAAGTTTACTTGATCGTTATGCCAAAGAAGGCGATGACTTCCTACGCAATACAAATATTTATATTTGTACAGTTTGCGGTTTCCTATATATTGGAGACAAGGCTCCGGACCTATGTCCAGTATGCAAGGTTCCAAGTTGGAAATTTGAAAAAATCAATGGGAGGGTAAGAAAATGAAAAAGTATGCAGTTAGAAATTTGAAATTATGTACAAAAGATTGTATCTGCTTATATGTATGCCCTACAGGAGCAACGGATACTGAAAATAGTATCATTGATAAGAATAAATGTATCGGTTGTGGAGTTTGTGCACAAGCATGTCCAAGTGCTGCAATTTCGATGGTTCCATATGAAATGCCACCACAACAAAAGAAAGAACCTACGGTTATCTTATCTGCATTTGCATTAAATGAACAAAAGGCAAAAGAGGAAAAAATTGCGAAACAATTGATGCAAAAAACAGATAGTGATGAACTTTATCGCTTAGCAGATGGCATTCGTCGTAGTGTACGATATGTTGGTGAAGACATTATTCGTGAAGCAGGCTATATGTTGCCTCAAAGCAAAAATGCGCATGTCTTACTTAAAAAATTAATTGCCAATCCACCTACACCAGATTTTCCGATAGAAGCAGCAAAGAAAATTCTTGCATTAATACCAAATAATGAAGAATAGGAAAGGAATGCTAGCTTCTAAAAATTGTTACAAAAACATCCATGTTGAATTAAAATACGAAAAGTACTAAGCTGTAAGGAATAAGGTATTAAAACGAGGAAAAAGGAAGAGTTATAGAGGACTAAATGTATTGTTCAGTAAGCATGAATAAAATGATGAAAGCGACTTAAATAATTAGGTCGCTTTTAAAATTATAATTTCTTCTTTAATTTTGTTTTCGTTTATTTACATATACTTTAAAATACGATAACATATTATTTATGTTTTTACTTGTGGTTGGGTAAAAATAAAAGTTGTAAAGTTACGATACTAAGGAGGAAATATGAGTAAACATCGTTCAGTAGATATTCGTGTCCCTATTGAAAAAGATAATCCTTCAATTCGTCGAATTGAAAGTTTATGTATTTCATGTGGACAATGTAAAGAGGTGTGCAAGAAACAAATTTCGGTAGGTCACCATTATGATTTATTAAAAACAGAGGATTGCGCAATTTGTATTCATTGTGGACAGTGTGTTCAAGTTTGTCCAACTGGATCTCTAGTAGAAATTCAAGATTGGATGAAGGTGCAACGCATGATTCAAGAAGGAAAGAAAAAAGTAGTAGCTATTACTTCACCTAGCGTTCGTGTTGGTTTAGGAGAGGAATTTGGTAAACCAGCAGGAAGTTATGTAGAAAAACAAATGGTTGCAAGTTTGCGAGCGTTAGGTATTGATTACGTATTTGACACAACGTTTGCGGCAGATTTAACGATTATGGAGGAGGCAAGCGAATTAATTGAAAGAATTCAAAAACAAGAACACTTGCCACAATTCACAAGTTGTTGTCCAGCATGGGTTAAATTTGTTGAATTATATTATCCGCATTTATTACCAAATTTATCGACGAGTAAATCACCAATTAGTATGTTTGCGCCAACGATTAAAACATGGTTCGCAAAAAAAGAGGGGATTGATCCAAAAGATATTTATCTTGTAGCAATTACTCCATGTACTGCTAAAAAAGCAGAAGTGAAGCGTGATGAATTTATTGACGCATCTTTCTTTCATAAAGAAGAGGCATATCCTGATTGTGATTGCGTTGTCACAACAAAAGAATTAGCAAATTGGCTACGTGCTGAAAATCTAGATTTAGATGATGTTGCAGAAAGCGATTATGATACATTAATGCCTAGAGGAAGTGGCGCAGGAATTATTTTTGGTAATACAGGTGGCGTTATGGAAGCAGCAATTCGTACTGCTTACTATTTAGTAACCAAACAAGAACCACCTCAAGATTTATTAAAATTAGAGGCCGTTAGAGGTATGGAAGGGATTCGTGAAGCATCCGTTATGATTCAAGATATTCCAGTTAAAGTTGCCGTTATTCATGGAACAAATAATGCTCGAGCATTCTTACATCATCTAAAAGAAACAAAACAACATTATGATTTTGTCGAAGTGATGACATGTCCAGGTGGATGTATTGGTGGAGGCGGACAGCCAAAACATATTGGAGAAGATATGAACAAGGTTCGTCAACAACGTATTGCATCCTTATATGATCAAGATGCAAATATGACTCTACGTAATTCTTATGAACACCCTAGTATTCAGCAAGTGTATCAAGAATTCTATGGTCAACCATTAAGTGAAGTGGCTGAGCAATTATTACATACATCGTATGTTAAGCGTGATGATTTGCATGAAGATCCATCTGTTTATGAAGATCAATTTATCATAGAAGATACAAAACAGATAGATCAACCAAAACAAGCATCTTCTATCAAATATAAATGTAGTATCTGTGGTTATGTCTATGAAGGAGATATCACGAAAGAACCTGATAGCTATGTATGTCCATTATGTGGAGTACCAAAAGAGATGTTTGATTTAGTACAATAGTTACATAAGCTGTTGATCAGAAGAATTCCTTATCTATGTAAGTAATCGTAGACTAGATGAAGAAATTAATAACGATTTGTTGAAATTCTTTGAAATTCCAAGTATTTAATAATCTGATAAAAAATGCCTGCTTTTTTACAAAAGAAAGCAGGATTTTTATGTATTTTGTCTTATGGTTGTAATTCTCTACTTTATGAATATAGATATAAGACTTTGAATTATTACTTTATGGTAATAATTCAATATTTAGCAATATTTTGTGCTAATATGCCTCGTGAAACAAGGAGGAAGTTATATGAATGCTATTAGCAAAATAACAAAATTTTCATTATCTCTTCTGTTGGTAGGAACTTTGGTACCAACAAACGTATTTGCAAAGGATTCTGACGTATTAATTAATGAACAAAACTTTCCTGACCCTACATTTAGGGGTATCGTAGAAAATCTTGTTGGAGCAGATGACGGAGTATTTACGCCAAGTGAGATTGCGAATATTAAACAAATTTATTGCGACACTACAAAAGTGAATAGTGTGAAGGGACTTGAATTTTTTACAGAGATTACAAAATTGAAAGTTAACAACACAAAAATTACAGATTTGGATTTAAGCCACAATACAAAACTAGTCGATGTGGAATGTACACGAAATGACATTAAGACTTTAAATGTTTCAAAAAATCCAAATATGAAAACACTGTATTGCGAGGGAAATCAGATTGAAACATTAGATTTAAGTAACAATCCTAAATTAGAAATTGTATATTGTCGTACAAACAAACTTAAAAATTTAGATGTTTCAAACAAAACAAAATTATTAAAACTGGATTGTGGTCAAAATGATTTAGTTAACGTCGATGTTACAGGTGCTACAAAATTAACTCATTTATGGGCTCATGAAAATAACCTAAAACAAATCGATGTTAGTACGAATAAAAACTTATCAGTATTATGGTGTAATAATAACCCAGAGTTAAGTAGTGTAAACGTAGGTAATAATCCTGCATTAACTGCATTGACTTGTAATGATGCAAATATTTCTACTTTAGATTTATCAAATAATCCAAAATTACAGTATTTAAAATGTCATGGAAACGAGTTAACTGAATTAGATTTATCCAATAATCCAAAATTAATACAATTACAATGTAGTAATAACGAGTTAACAGAATTAAATCTTGAAAAGAATACAGCTTTAACAGATGTATTGTGTTACTTTAACAATTTAACATCATTAGATCTAACTAAACAATCTAATCTAAAAGTATTAAATTGTTCTAATAATCACATCGATGCACTAAACTTAGATGGTAAAACATCATTAAAAGAAGTTGATTGCAGCAATAACGAAGTGACAATATTAAGTGTTAATAAAGATAAATTATTAAGGGAAATCTTATGTAGTAATAATCACATCAAAACATTAAACGTTACTGATAATACAAACTTATATACGTTTGATTGTACAACAAATGAGTTAACTTCTTTGGATTTATCTAAAAATACGCAATTAAACACATTTTATTGTTCTTATAACCAATTTGCTTCATTAGATTTAAGTAAAAACAAAAACTTAAAGCATTACGAATTTGTTGGTAATGAAAGAAGTGTAGAAGATGGAACAGCTTTATCTGAATTACCTGGATTTGATCAATCAAAAGCATCTAATATCGTAGGTGGAAACTTCGACAACGGTACAGTTAACTTTACAGATGATCAAATTCGTTATACATATGATTGTGGAAATAACAAATCAGAAACATTTACATTAACAAAGAGTGCAAAAGAATTTATTAAACCAGTAAGTATCAATGCGACATTAACTGATCGCGTAGGTATGAATATTTATTTAGATGTATTACCAGAAGCATTTGAAGATGAAAACAGTTATATTGAAGTAACAGTAAAAGATGGGGATACATTCAATACAACAAAATATACTCCAAGTGAATTTAAGACATTTGATGATTTATACTATATCACAATTGATTTAGCAGCTAGACAAATGAGTGATGTATGTACATTAACAATTTATGGTACTTTAGAAGATGGAAGTGCTGGTGCATTAGCTACTCATACCTATACTGTTCAAGGATATGGTGAAAAAGTATTGAAACAAGCAGATTTAACTCTTGAAGAAAAAGCAATGGTTGAATCTATGTTAAATTATGGTGCTATGTCACAATTATATTTTGATTATGCTACTGATCGTTTAGCAAATGCAAACATTGAAAATGACGACTATTTAAATGTAACTGCACAAGATCTTGCAGATTATGAAACAGTTGTAGATGGAAGTGTAGCAGGTATTGAATACGGTGCATCGAACCTACGTCTATTATCTACTGTTGCACTTCGTCATCACTTTGTAGTAAATGATGACTTCAAACGTGGATATGATGAAGGTAAGATTTCAATGATGTATCAAGCTAAAGAAGACTACTTACCATTACAAGTTGAATTCTATGATGGAAACAAAGTATATGGTGAATATGCATCGATTTATCCTACAGAATTTGGACAAACGATCAATGTCGTTGTAAAAAATGATGAAACGCAAGAACAAATGAAAGTTGAATCTAGTGTAAATGCTTATTTAAAACAAGCGTTATTAAAATCTAAAAATGAAAAGCTGGTTCAATTAGCAAAATCGATGGTTGTTTATGGACAAAGTGCAACTGCTTATTTAGCGGCTACAAAATAGAACATGAAACATCGAAGCGGAGTGGAACACACTCCGTTTTTTTTATGGATGATGGGATTATTACTTTTTGGGAATTATTAAAGTAGAAGAAGAAAAATCGTTTATACTAAGCATAAGAAAGGGAAAGGTGAGAATATGAAGATGAAACCATGGTTAAAAAAGTTTCTTCCTTTTGGATTGATGATCATTGTAATCTACCTTGTCTATTCACAGATCAATGTTATAGGGAGTGAGATTACAAAGGTTGATGTTTATAAGATGGCTACACCCTATTTTGGAAACAAACAGTATTTAAATATAAAGATTCCAAAGAATGCGAAGTATCATATTGCCAATGAAGTTGAATTAAGGAATTCTAGACTGTCATTTGAAGAGTTTGCACTACTTGATTACATCGATCATGATCAAGGTGTTTGGTGGGAGATGGAAGGTGTACCCCTATCAAAGAATGATCTATTTGTGGGCAAACAAATCCCTTATCGAATGTGTGTGTTACTAGTTGCCAATGATGGCTATACGTTTGCGGATGATGTAAAGATTCGCATTAATGGTCGAACATCAAATGTTGCTTCTTTTGTTGACTATGGAACGGAACTATTTGTAGGATCGAAAGACTTTTATGTGGACCAGACACAAGTAGCCAATAGCACGGTTAAAAACTACATTCCTAATGTTGATATTCAAGGTTTGAAGATTCCAAAGAAAGGCGAAACGCCTACTTATGATTTTACACTACCCAAAGATGCGCATTATCGATTGAAAGTAGAAGCTGAATTTCCAAATGATTATAAGATGATGAGTTCTAATACGATAGATGGTGTTTGTTGGATGCATGTTGATAAAGAGGAACAAGAGCATACATTGACAAAAACGGATCGATTCGAACAGAAGGATCGAGGCTATCGTGTGCGATTTTATCTAGTTGCCAATGAAGGCTATGCGTTTGCGGACAATGTGCAAGTGATGATTGATGGAAAGATGGAATATGTGGAAAGGGTGGGAAATAACTACAATAGTATATTCTTTGATTCGATTATCTTTCCAGTCGATGAATGATGTAGATTGTTACTTTTTGGTAATCTTTCTAAGAAATCTTAAGGAAGTGATACAATACATGTAGAAATCATGATGCATCATGAGAATAAAGAAAGTAGTGTGATGATAAAATGAAAAGAAAATTTATGATGGCGATGCTTATGGTATGTTTATTAGTTGTATCAACTGGATGCTCAAAGCCTGACAATGGGAAGAAAGATGATAAGAAAACAACAATTGTAGACAATAAGAAAGATGATCAAAAGAAAGATGATCAAAAGAAAGAAGATAACAAGAAGGATACGAATGATCAGCAAAATGTAGTCGTTGATGATGATTCAAATGCTAATGATGTAGAGGAAGATACAACAGAAGTAACGTTGTATATTGGTTTTACAGGGGATGAAGCTCGTTATCAAAACGTACAGGCAACGGTGAGCAAACCGGTTACAGATGAAAAATTAATTGCACTTTTAGCAAAGGAAACAAATTGGGATCTTCGATTAGGAAATCCAATTATGCCTGATCATGGTGGTCGTGTCATTGAATTCTCAAGTGATTCTATGTTTACAAGTGGTCCAGATGGAACCATGGGTCCTGGAAAAAATGAACAGAAACGAGAATATTTCTGCTATGATTCCTTTACTTTAGTAGATTTAGTCTTAGGCAGTATTCAAAAAACATTGGATGTAAACTTAATGAGTCCTGGACGATCTTTAGCTCTATATTTTTCAGTAGAAGGCAAACCAATTCGTGTTGAAAATAAAGAAATTCCAGCAGATTTACCTTGGTATGAAATGTATCATACATGGAACAAATAAGAAAGTGGCACTGCCACTTTTTTAGTTTGTTACTTTTTGGAAATTATTCAGAAAATAAATGAAATAGTGTTAAACTAACAATAGTTAAAATGATGATGTAAAAGGAGGAAATTATATGAGTATTGGATTATGTGCATTTCTTTTACTAGTCATTAATATCATTTTAGTCAGTTTTCTAAGAAAGGAACAAAAGCATTATTACTTTATCAAATATTTGCTGCTTGCTGTTATCATTTTAGCTTGCATGTATTTGTTTTTATCGTTCCTTTTCTTAGTTAATATTGATTAGAGTTATGAATAATAAGCATAGGAGGAATTCGAATGAAAAAATTATTATTATCCATGATGGCAGTGTGCATGCTATTTACTGCAGTCGGTTGTGGTAAGCAACCAGAGGAACCTAAAAAGAATGACAATGTAGTCGTAGAGCCAGATGTTAAAAAAGAGAAAACAGTGGAAGTTCCTTTATACATCGGTTATCGTGGAATTGAAGATTACTTCCAAACAACAAAAGTGAAAATGCAAGAACCAGTAACACCAGAAAAATTAATTGAGGCCATCGGTAAAGAAGGTGGATGGAACCTAGAATTAGTTGATGACGTTCGTAAAGATGATAAAGGTTACCATATTAACTTTACATCCAATTCATTATTAGGTAGTGGACCAAACTTATGTTTAGGAAATCCAGGAGAACAAAAAGAAAAATATTTATGCTTTGATACTGTTACTTTAGTACAGATGATTCTTGGAAGTATTCAAAAAACATTTGATGAAAATCTAACAGAAAAAGGAACAACGATGAACTTATACTTCTCTGTTTTAGGAAATCCAGTGAAAGCAGAAGAAGAAATCGTATTCCCTAACGATAAACCTTGGAACGAGATTTACGATCTATATCAAGTAAAAGAGTAATTACAGGATGAAACGGTTAGAACAACCGTTTCATTTGTTTCAGCTCTCTTTTTCATTGATCATCTAAATAAGACCTAAAAAAGAGGTGATTCTTATGATTATATACTTCATTGATACCTTTCTTCTTCTTTCTTCACTTGTTGCTTTCATAATTCATTTTTTCGTAAGAAATAAGAAGACATATAAGATAGCAGGATATTGGATTTGTGGTATAATCATAACTGGGTGTTTACTATATATATTGTGCAATCAACATAAAATGCATAATTGTTACTTTTCAGAAACAATTCACAATTTTATGGATATGTGTGGTATATTTAATATGTAAATTACAAACAATTTTGTGCAAATAGAAAAGGAGGTATGTTTATGAAACATCGTAAATTATTTGCCATGGTTTTTGCATTATTACTAAGCGTTTCTTTAGCTGGATGTGGTGATGACAAGGATAAGAAACCAAATACGCCTAGTGACAAACCAATCGAAACAACGAAAGTAGCTGCGAAAGTTAACATTGATTACTTAGAAAAAGCAGAAAAAAAAGATCTTTCAAATGCAACTACATTTATTAAACCAGAAGTTGCAAACAGTCCTTATTTGACAAAATTATTGGTTACTACTGATAAAAAAATTACAGATATTCAATTCATCGAAGTAGAAATGGGAGATGCTACTGGAGAAAAAATTGCTTACTTCACAAAGAAAGTGATTTATGAACAAGATGAAATGTCAAAAGAAAAACCATTGATTTTTGGTACAGAATTCCCAGGATTCACACCAACTTTATTAATGACTTATAAAGATGAAGTCGGTGGTAAAAAAATCTTTAGTATCGGTATGAGCGGAGAAGATAATGCAATCATTGTAAAACCTGCATTATTAGCTGATACAAAAGCAGATCAACCTGAAACTAAACCAACAGATCAAACTAAACCAAAACCATCTACAAAACCAAGCAATGTGGCAAATGCTGACATGCGTTTTGTTACAAGTGAAGAAGTTGCTGCTATGAGCAATGCAGTGGTTTACACAGATACAAATGTGACAAATCAAGCATATGCAGTACCAATGATGCTTAAGAGTAGTCAAGCAATTAAAAACCTTACTGTATATGATATTACGGTAAGCGCTGATGCGAATGGAAATTCTACATTCTTATTAAATTCTACATTATATACATTACCTGAATTAGGTGCTAATCAACCATTCATTTACAATGCAGAATATCCAGGAGTAGTTCCTGCTCGTTTAATTTCTTATACACTTGCCAATGGCGAACAACATTCATTCATGCTTTCTATGAGTGGTAAAGATGGTTCTTTAGTCAGTGTTCCAGCATCATTAAATAATTAATGTCATCGATAGAAGAAATACTATCCTTTTATATGAAGAACCTCTAAATGGACATCCCTTCTATTTAGAGGTTTTGTTATTTTATATCAATTCGTTATAAGGAATAGTATAAGAAAAGAGTAAGTTAATGAGGGGCGAATTATGAAAAAATTTTTAACTAAAATTAAAGACACCTTGAATGCTGGTGATATGGACTTTCGTATACGTTTATTTAGTGTTATGGCGATTGGTGGTGCCATTGTCAGTTTTTTTACTGTTATTCAAAGTATTCTTACTAGTATGTGGATTGTGGCATTTGTCAGTGCAACGATGATGATCTTATCCCTAGGTTTACTTGAATATGCAGTGAAATCAGGAAAGTATCAACGTTGTTATTATATTACCATTGTTTGTATTTTCTTATTTTTCTTTCCTGTATTATTCTTTCAAGCAGGAGGATATCGCAGTGGAGTACCCGCAGTTTTTATTTTTGCAGTTCTCTTTACTGTCTTGATGATTGATGGAATTATGGCAATTATTTTTAGTGGGATTGAATTGTTTGTCTACTCCTTGATTACTTTAATTGCCTATCGTTTTCCTGAAGCTGTTGTGCAATATGCGAGTGAAAAAGCGATTGTAATCGATATTATTTTTAGTTATTCTTGTATTGGGATGATTTCTTGTTTAGTACTTTATTTTCATATCAAAGAATACACATCTCAACGAGAATTATTAAAGAAGCAAAATGAAAAGCTAACCTATTATGATGAAGTGAAATCGACTTTCTTAACGACGGTTGCCCATGAGATTAAAAATCCATTGAATATCATTGGGTTATATGCACAGGATACGTATGAGCTTGCCAATGAAGAACAGATTGATCTTGAGCAGATTCGACAAAATCAAAAGACAGTAGAAAGCACGGTTATGAGAGTGGATCGAATCTTGATGGATTTGATGGACACAGTTTCCATTGAACAAGGTCGACTGACCTTATCCATTGCCCCGATGGATACTGCTGTTTTAATTCGAGAGGTTGTTAAAATTTGGTTTGAGAAAGAGGAAAAACTAACAAATCGTGGAAACACAATTAAAGTTGATTTAAAAATGGACACTGCTCCTATTATGGCGGATTATGCTAGAATCTTTCAAGTGATGATGAACTTATTATCGAATGCATCCTTGCATACTGAACAGGGAACTATTACAGTCACACTTGAAAAAATTGAAGATGGACAGCGAATCAGTGTGCAGGATACAGGAGAAGGTATGAAAAACGATGTTAAAGAAAATGCCTTTAAAGGGTATGTATCCACGAGTCGAGATTATTGGAGACATGGTATTGGATTATATATTTGCCATCAGATTGTAGAAGCACATGAGGGCAAAATTTGGATTGAAAGTGAATTAGGTAAAGGAACAAAAATTTCGTTTACTTTACCTGAGAAAGAGGTATGATCATGGACAAAAATTTTTTGATTCTCATGGTAGAAGATGAAGTTGGAGTAATGGAAGTAAATCGTAGGATGTTGAAAAGAAGAGGCTATGAATTAAAAGAAGCAAAGAATGCCAAAGAAGCCTATGAATTTTTAGAACATCATCGTCCAGATTTATTGATTTTAGATATCATGCTACCGGATGGAAATGGTTATGATATTTGTAGTTATTTCCGTAGACAATGTGATAATCCTGTCATCTTTTTAACAGGAAAAGTAGAAACAGCAGATAAGGTAAAAGGCTTATCAAGAGGTTGTGATTATTATTTGACGAAGCCATATAGTTTTGATGAACTATTAGCTGTTGTCAAACGATTATTGATTCGTGTATCAAAAGAACAAGATGTTCATGATCACATGACGAAGATGGAAATCGGGAATTTAATGCTTGACTTCTCATCCTACAAAGCATTTGTGAATGATGAAGATATTGCACTGACAAAGACAGAGTTTACGTTATTAAAAATATTTGTAGAAAATAAGAATCGAGAAATTTCTGCAGATGAGTTATATACGATGGTATGGGAAAAACCATCTGGTGGGGACTCACGTAGTATTCGAAAACATGTGATGAATTTACGAAATAAAATCATGGCAGATGATTCGGAATACTATGATATTTTGACAGCATATGGAAAAGGATATACCTTTATCGTATGTTAGATTTATTAGTATATAAAGGGGTGAATGTTACATGTATCATATATTGTTAATATCTGATAATAAGGAAGTCGCAAGGCTAACATCGCGCATGTTAAAAAAGAATGGTTATGAAGTGAGCATTTGTACTACTTGCGATGATATTCCAGATACGAGTGTATCGTTACTCATGTTTGATTGTGATATTACACCTAGAGATGGATTTCGAAAATATCGCGATGTAATTAAACACTTTCGATCTGCTCAAATCTTATGGATTTCTTCTCATGCAGAAGATGAAATTGAAGCACTTGAGATTGGTTGCGATGAATGGATTAAAAAACCATATCATGTCGAAGTGTTTTTAGCTCGAATTAAGAACTTATTACGCAATGTATAACGCTTTATATCACAGGATATAGAGCTTTTTTATAATAAAATATATATTTTGTATATATATGTGCTATCATGGAAGTAGGTGATGAAATAATGAAAACAATCTATGTTAGCGGATATAGCGTTTCAGGTATTAAATCATTCGATCAAACGATGTATTTATCGTTTTGTAAAAAAACGCTAGACTCAAAATTTGACGTTAGTGACTATCATATCAAGGGCATCTATGGACCAACTGGCTCTGGTAAGAGTGCTTTGTTGACGTCCGTCGTCATTTTAAAAAATATGCTGTTGCATCCTTCGTACTTACAACATTCAATTATTCAAAGTAAATTTGATTCTATCATTCATAAAACAAAAAAGGAATTATGCATGTGTGTAGACTTTTTTACGAGTGATGAAGCAAATCGTACATCTTATCGTTATGAACTTGTATTAGGAAAGGATGAACAGCAACAATTTAGCATCAAACGGGAGTGTTTGTATGTGAAAACAGCACGCTCTTTTTCCATTCCGATGAAGAAGGTGTTTGAGCATGATTGCAAGCAGGAGTTTTATTTAGATGCAAGCTATGATACGGATGTCGTGCGTCGGTTTTTAGAAGTGAATAAGGAGCGATTAAAAGTTTCTAGTTTAATCGCTTTAAGTAAGGAAAAAACGAATAAGGCATGTGCAAGTGAAGCGCTGTTTCAAGTCGTATCAAGCGTTTTTTCCTTAGCGATGCAAACGCATGTATATGTAGAATCACTCAATTACTCATTCTTATGTCAAGAAGAGAAGATGCAAGAAGAAACACAAACATTTACGCGTATAAAAGCAAATCAAAACGAAGTAAGAAAACAAGACTTTACAAAGTTTAAACACACGATAAAACAACTACAAGCATATTTGACTTTGTTTAAACAAGATTTAAAAGCCATTAAAATAGAGAAGAAAGAAGATCATGGACGCTATCTTTGTGATTTGATCATGTGTTATGAAGACTATGAAATTCATGCTGATCAAGAAAGTAGAGGCATGCGTAAACTACTTTCACTTTATCCTTATTTTAAAGCAGTGAAACAAGGTGGAATTGTCTTTATTGATGATTTTGATACGTATTTGCATGAAGTGTATGGAATGGCATTGTTAGAATATCTACTAGCACAAGGCAAGGGGCAATTATGTTTTACGAGTAACAATGTGGCATACATGGATGTATTGAAACAAAGTAAAAAGAGCATTGATTTTATCAATGAGAAACAAGAATTGCATTCTTGGATTACAAATGGAAACTATTCTCCATCAAAACTGTATCGCGCAAAGGCAATTGAGGGTACAAACTTTACCATTCAACAAGATGATTTTAAGAATGTATTCTAAAAAGGAAGCAGAGTATGAATATACTATTAGGATGGTTAGGAATGCTTGATCAAGATTAATTGATTCATACAAGCTAGGATCATATGGCAAACAAACGCTTTGTGTATTTCCTTACACTTGTAGCCTTTTGGGCACCGTTAACATTTTTAGGCTTTCTTACGATGAACAATGTGTTGCGCTTAGAATCAAGTGCGCTTGTAAATGCATTTTGGCTGTGGAGCAATTGCCTTCATCCATATTATTATTTGTTTATTTGCAATTATTTATAAGAGCATGAAACCACATCATACCATAGAAGAAATTGATGTTGTTATTCATGCGGTATATGAAGGGGTAACAGTCCCATTTTGGATGCTATATCTCGTTTTGATTGGCATTCGTTCTATGATTTTAATTGCTGCTATGATTCAGGGTTACTAAACATCTATCCCTATCTTTTATCTTATTAACACTAGTATCAACAACCATCACTGGTTTGATGATGATTGGTCTTATGCGATTCTAGCGGTATAAAAAAGGTAGCGCATTCAATCAGTGGTAATCAGAACATATTGTATTAATAATTTATTAATTCTAGTCATAGAGTTGAAATAGAAAGAAATATTCGTTATTATCATATTGTTATAAAAAGTGGGATAGAAGCTTAAAATACATTTTTTTAAACATCTATCTCTTTTCTTTATATAATCAATTATGGTCGTAATTGATTGAAAATAGAATATAAAACTACAGTAAGGAGTGGTGAAATGAAAACAACATTGGTGATTATGGCGGCAGGTCTTGGTTCTCGTTTTGGTGGTGGCATTAAACAATTAGAGGGTGTTGGGCCAAATGGTGAAATCATCATGGATTATTCCATTCATGATGCGATTGAAGCAGGTTTTTCTAAAATTGTCTTTATTATTCGCAAAGACTTAGAAGAAGACTTTATGTCCGTGATTGGCCATCGTATTGAAAAGATTTGTGCTCCATTACATGTTGAAGTATGTTACGCATTTCAAGAAAAAGAAAATATTCCACAAGGTTATCAAGTACCAAAAAATCGTACAAAGCCTTGGGGAACAGGACAGGCGATTCTTTCTTGTAAGGGATTGATTCATGAACCATTCGCAATTATTAATGCGGATGATTATTATGGAAAAGAAGCCTTTGTCCAATTGCATCAATTCTTAGAACAATATGATGCAAGCAAACCATATGATTTCTGTATGGCAGGTTTCTTCTTAAAAAATACGTTATCAGACTTTGGTGGCGTAACACGCGGTGTTTGTGAAGTTGATGAACAGAATTATTTAACGAAGATTGTAGAAACAAAAAATATTATTAAAAAAGAAACAACATTAGATATGAACAGTTATGTATCTATGAATATGTGGGGCGTTACACCTGAATTTATCAATATGTTAGAAGATGGATTTAAAGTGTTCTTTGAAAAAAATGCAGACTGTATTGAAACTGCAGAATATTTATTACCAATTTTTATTGGCGATATCTTACCAGAAGGGAATATTTCTGTCAAAGTGTTAGAAACAAATGATAAATGGTTTGGTGTTACATACAAGGAAGATAAACCAAATGTTGTCGCTTGTATTCAAAACTTAATTGATCAAGGAGTATACCATGTTGATTTATTTTCAGATTTAGGAAATGAAGGGGAGTAAAGATGAAAATTTTAGTAACAGGGGGAGCTGGTTATATTGGCTCACATACATGTATTGAATTATTAGAACATGGTCACAGCGTTGTTGTTGTGGATAATCTATGTAATTCAAGCAAAGAAGCAGTGAAGCGAGTAGAGCAGATTACAAAGCAAACAATCACATTTTATGAAAACGATATTCGTGATGCGAATGGCTTAGATGCAATTTTTGAAAAAGAAAAGGTTGATGCAGTCATTCACTTTGCGGGATTAAAAGCAGTTGGAGAATCCGTAAGAAAACCAGTTGAATATTATATGAATAATATCACGGGGACATTAACACTGATTGATGCCATGCGTAAGCATGATGTTAAGAATATGATTTTCTCATCAAGTGCAACGGTTTATGGTGATCCACTTGAAATTCCTATTCGTGAAACTTGCCCAAAAGGAACATGTACCAATCCTTATGGATGGACAAAATGGATGTTAGAGCAAATTTTGATGGATGTACAAGCATCGGATCCAGAATGGAATGTCATTTTACTTCGTTATTTTAATCCAATTGGTGCGCATGAATCAGGATTGATTGGAGAAGACCCAAAAGGAATTCCGAATAACTTACTTCCATACGTAGCACAAGTTGCCATTGGAAAGTTAGAACACTTAAATGTGTTTGGCAATGATTATGATACACCAGATGGTACGGGTGTGCGTGACTATATCCATGTTGTTGATTTGGCACGTGGACATGTTTGTGCACTACAAAAAATCGTAGAAGGTGTAGGATGCAAAGTATATAATTTAGGAACAGGGAATGGTTACAGTGTGCTTGATGTTGTGAAAGCATTTGAAAAAGCATGTGGACATAAGATTCCTTATGTAATCAAACCACGACGTGAAGGTGATATTGCGACATGTTACAGCAAACCAGACTTAGCACAAAAAGAGTTAGGATGGAAAGCAGAATACGATTTAGATGATATGTGTGCTTCTAGTTGGAAGTGGCAAAGCATGAATCCAAATGGCTATCAAAAATAAGAAATGATCATACAGCAAATTTGTTGTATGATTTTTTTGTTGTTTCATGGTATGATGAAGATAACAATTACCATAGGTAATGAAAGGAGCTTACCATGATCAGTAAAGGAAGTGTAGTTATTAAGAATACAGCCTGTGTTCTTTTTTCGGTGTTACTAGGGGTAACACCTGTTGTTGCTAGAACAAATGTTTCTTTGCAACCAAGTGTTCAAACAGTTAAAAAAGTAGATAATGTGCAATTGTATAACGAAGCAATTGCCTTTCTAAACACGCTTCATCCAGAGGATTATAAGACTTGGAATCATCCATTTTATGTGATTACGAAGCAACAAGAGGATGAAATGCGTGAATATTTGGACAATTATATTATCAAAGGATTAACCAATGAATATGATAAGGCAAAGACGATTTTTAATTGGGTGCATAAAAATGTAGCTTATGCCTTTGATGTATCCAAAGCATATTTGCATCCTTATGATATCTTCAAACACAAATCAGCCGTTTGTGGAGGCTATTCGAATTTATACAAAGCCTTATTAAATCTTGCTGGTATTCCAGCTGTCAATGTTTCTGGTATCTTAACATCGGTTGGTGAAACTGCAGGGCATGAGTGGAATGCCATTTATGTTGATGGTCGTTGGATGTATGCAGATGCTACATGGGGAAATGAGCATTTTGATAATGAACCATTATTTTCAAATCAATATCAAACAATTGGTATTTACCAAGCATTTCAACAAGTACAAGGCTTAAAGATTGGTTTTGATGAAGGAGTTGCCCTAGTTGGTGTAGATCCAGTCATTACCAATGTTACGATTCCAACAAGCTATGAGAATTTACCTGTTTCTGTGATTTCAGATCAATTTTTCCAAACTGCCTATGAAGCACGTCAATTGTATGTGCCAGAAACAATTCGTAAGATTAAAGTTTCAAGTGGGGCATCAAAACTAGAAAAAATTGTGGTAGATGAAAAAAATACGGCTTATGCGAGTGTGGATGATGTGTTGTTTACCAATGATTTAACAACCATTTTACTGTATCCAGAAAACAAAATGTCAACAAGTTTTACCATTCCAGCACAGACGATGAATTATGATTTTAAAGAAACATTTGCCAATATGTATCTAGAGACGATTCAAGTCGATCCTGCCAATCCATATTTTGCATCTTATGATGGTGCTGTTTATGAAAGTGGCTATCAAGAATTGTATACGGTTGGTTATGCGAAGCAACACTTACGCGTAAAAGGTGGAAGTAAGCTGAATAACTTTGCTTTATCATTTAAAGATAACTTACAATCTGTTGTGTTAGAAGATGGCATCGTTGACATCCCTGAGGGTGCTTTTGCTTATTGTTCTTCCTTAAAAGAACTTGAAATCCCATCTTCTGTGACACAGATTCATCCAAATGCATTTGAACAAGTCAATTTAAGTCAACTTGTGATCAAAGGGTATGCAAATAGTTGTGCAGAGCAGTTTGCCAAAGAGCGTAACATTACCTTTGTTTTATTACAAGAAGAAAGTGTTGCTCCAACTAAGGAAAATTTAGCAAAACTTCAAGAAGAAATTAAGAGTGCAAAAGCATTTGATATAAGTGCTTATACACCAGAAAGTGTTGCTTCTTTCCAAACAGCCATTGCGTTAGCAGAAGATGACTTACGTCGTTATCAAAAAGGGGAAGGAAGCAATGAAGATTGCTTACATAGCATCAAAGAGTTACAAGATTCTTATGCTTTCTTAGTGAAAAAAGCCATTCATCTATCGACTTATTCCATCAGTATGAAGGGAAATGTTGCTTTAAATCTATACTTAGAAATTGAAAAAGAAGTGTTTGAAGATGCACAAGCAAGCATTGTCTTCACTAGAGAAGATCAAAGTGAAGAACGTGTACTTGTACGTGACTTATCTTCGATTCAACATGGGGATAAAACCTTGTATAAGGTAGAAGTTCCAATGCTTGCTAAACAGATGAATGATCTTGTATCAAGCAAAGCATATTACAAAGATAGTAAGACTGGGGAACAAAAAGAACTTGTCTTCCAATCTGTCAAGATTCAAGACTATGCAAAAGATGTGTTAAGCGCAAGTGATGATGCATTTAAAAAAGGAACTAAAGAAGCAGTCATTGCAATGTTAAACTATGGTGCTAAAGCACAAGTTTACTTTAACTATAAAAAAGATCAATTAGTCAATGACTTCTTAGATGCTTCATTAAAAGAAAATGTTGTGAAAGAAGAAGATTTTGATGCATATAAACCAAGTTATGATGGAGATCTTGAAGGATTAAACTATGCAGGTAGCAGTGTTTTAATTCAATCAGATAATACGATTCATCATTACTTTAAGATTACAAACAATGCCAAAATTGATGATTTTACATTCTCAATCAATCAACAAGAAGTAAAACCAAAAGTCAATGGTGATTACTACTATATCAGTTTAGATAACATCAATGCCAAAGACTTAGGAGTGATGAATACCGTGGTTATTCGCAATGCATTAAACCAAGAAGTAAAACTTGACTATAGTGTATTAAGCTATGGCTATCTTGTCTTCCAGGGTCAACAACCAGTCGCCTTACAAGAGTTAGTGAAGTCTCTATATTCTTATCATATGGCAGCAAAATTCTATGCACAAAAATAACTATTTAGGAGGAATCGCAACGATTCCTCTTTTTCATTATTAAAATATTGAGCAAGTTAGAAAAATGAAATTAAGATAGAATTTTTTGCATCGATATATTATAATGAAATATATGAAAACGATTACAATAAGGAAGGTGAACAGAGTCGTATGTAATCCGTTTAAACAGTTCAGAAAGGAGATCATATATGAATCTTACAAGTGTTTTAAAAGGCGTATTAAGTTTTGGATTAGCATTAACAAGTGTGCTTGGTACAAGTGCTCCAATTTATGCGCAAGATACGAAAAGTGCTGAAAGTGTAGAAGCTATAAGTTTTCCGAATGTGCAGAGCTATGTAACAAGTGATGAAGGAACTTATAAACAACAAGACAGTACTCGTATCTATGTTGTGAATGATGCACAACAAAAGGATAATCAGGTATTAGTCAATGATCTATTATTGATGAGTTCAACATTAAAAGACAAACAAATTGTGTCTTCTGCTCCAAAAATTGTATTTGGTAGCGAAAGCAATGCATCTGCGAATGACATGGTCATCAAATTAAAAGATGTACCAGAATTAGCTGATAAAAACCAAAGTTATAAAATTACAATTAGTGATCGTGTAGAAGTCGAAGCAAAAGATGAAGTTGGTATCTACTATGGTATGATCACATTGATTCAAGCATTACAAATCAATGATAAAGAATTACCAAAGGGTGTCATCTTAGACTATCCTGATACAAATGAGCGTTCTTTACATTTAGATGCTGCTCGTAAATTCTTTACCAAAGATTGGATCATTGCCTTGATTAAAGATTTATCTTGGCAAAAATATAATTCTTTACAATTCCACTTCTCTGAAAACGAAGGATTCCGTTTAGAGAGTGACACATTAAATAGTATTAATTTCCAATATGATGGAAACAACTATTTAACAAAACAAGATATGTTAGACATTATTAAAGTTGCGAATGATTATCATATCGAAATCATCCCATCATTAGATTCTCCAGGACACTTAGGAAAAGTATTACAATACTTAGACCCTAGCTATAATTGTTCTGCTTTATTCCCTAATGATCAACGTCGTACACAATGCTTTAATATCTTTACAAATCCTGAAGCAAAACAATTCTTAGTGAATTTGATGAGCGAGTTTATCACATTCTTCTCAGAAGCTGGATGTAAACACTTCAACATCGGTGGAGATGAATTCTTAGCTAATTTCGCAAATTTCTCTAATGAACAATATGTACAAATCATCAATTATTTCAATGAAATTTCACAAATCTGTAAAGATCATGGCATGACACCACGTGCATGGAATGATGGATTGTTATTTGGTGATTACACTGGTTACAAATTAGATCCAGCAATCGAAATTTGTTACTGGGCTGCACCAGAAAATACAGCTACAATCCAAGAATTCATCGAAAATGGAAACCGTGTTATGAACTATTCTGATGTTTACATGTATTATGTATTATCTTCTTGGTGGCAATCTAACGCATGTCCTGAAGGAGATCGTATTTATGATGAATGGCATACTGGTAAGTTCTCTACTACAAGAGATGGTGCTCAAACACTTACAAAACCATATGCTGATTCTGTTGTAGGTAGTTCTTATGCAATTTGGTGTGATTCTCCAAATTATATGACACAAGATCAAATTGCACAAAACATTTACTACCGTACACGTGCAACTGCATTTAAACAATGGAATTACCAAGAACCAAATAAACAATCATATGAACAATTCCAAACTGCATGGAACGCTGTAGGACGTGCTTCTGGTTATAGCAGTGCATTACCAGAAGCTGGTGCAATTACAACTGATTTAGATTCTGCAACAGTTGTAAGACGCTTTGTTGATATTGATACAAATGAAGAGATTGCACAACCATATACAATGTATGGACGCATTGGTTATGATTATACAGTAACACCTGATGAACTTCTTGGTTATGAATACATCGAAGCAGATGCTCCTTTAACTGGAACATTAGATGCGAATAAAGTTGTTACGTTTAAATATCGATTACACACTGATAAAACAGCTTTAAAAGAAGCATTAGATTCTAAATTAATGGAAGATCGTTATATTCCTGAAACATTTGCGAATTACAAAGCTGCATTAGAACATGCACAACTAGTTTATGATAACCCACGTAGTGTTCAAAGTGCAGTTAGCGAAGCAGTTGAACAATTAGCACTTACTTCACAAGAAGTTGTTCTTATGGAATACTATGCATTATATGCAGAAGTAAAATATCCATTACAAAACTTTGGTTATGGAGCTGCATATGATACTTATTTAAGTGCAGTCAATGCTGCACAACAAGCAGTTGAAGCACAAAACGCTTCTCTAGATGAAATTGCAAACTTAACAAATGCAATCATTGCTGCTCGCAATAATTTAAAACCATCTACAAACCGTACGCCTAGTGTTGTCACACGTATGCAACCTTATCAACATTATGGATATTCAAGAATGTTAGATGGAAATACTGGTACCTATTGCTGGTTTGCTTCTGGTCAAGGTCTAAATGATACAATTGACTTCGTATTCCCATCTTTAATGAATATGTCAAGTATTCATATTCAAGAACCTTCTGGTGAAGATATTATTACAAATGCAAACGTATTAATTTCAGAAGATGGCGAAACATTTACAAAAGTTGGTACAATCGCTAAACCAGATATCGATGTTACAATTGACTTCGAACCACAAAATGTAAGAAAAGTACGTATTCAATTTGCGGAAGAATCTAAGTTCTGGTTCAAAATCTCTGAAATTACATTTGTAGGAGAACCAGTGACTCAAGATCCATCTTTACGTCAAACATTGAATGAATATGCAACTGTTGATTTAACAACAAAATCATTAGAAACTACATCAGTCTTTGTGAATGCTTATTTAGAAGCTCAACGCGTACATGCATCAGGCTTATTAGATATTGCAAGCGTTCAAGATCAATTAGTAAAAGCATATAAAGCATTAGCTCAAAAATCAAATGGTTATGTTGATTTAGTAGCATACTCTATTAGCTTAGAAGGAAATACATGTGTAAACTTCTACTTTAGAGTCAATGATGCAATGAAGAATGATCCAAGTGCTTATTTACAATTTGTGAAAGAAAATGGACAAGTTGAAAAACACTTAGTAAAAGACTTAAAACCTAGTGAAAAGAACGGCTTATATCGCGTACAGATTCCAATGGTTGCACGTGAGATGAATGATATGATTACTGCATCATTATTCTATACTGCAAAAGATGGAAATCCTGATATTATTCTTTACGATGACTGCAGTGTTGTAACCTATGCACAAGCAATCTTAGAAGATCAAGAAAGTTACTCACCAGAAAGTGTTGCAGCTGTAAAAGCAATGTTGAACTTTGGTGCTTCTTCTCAACGTTACTTCCATTACAAAGAAGATGCATTAGCAAATGCAATTCTTCCAGTTGATGAACAAGTGGTAAGCGTTGAACCTAGTGTTTATGCACCATATGCACCATCAAAATCAGGTCATGTCAGTGGTCTTACTTATTTAGGAGCAAGTACATTATTAAAAGATGATATGAGTGTTTCTCATTATGTACATGTCGATGGAAACGTTGATGATTATACATTTAAGATTGATGGTAATATTGTGAAACCTGTTCAAAAAGGTAAAGACTACTATGTAGAAGTAGCAAATATCTACGCAAAAGACTTAGGAACTTCTCATGTCTTTGAAGTAACAAAGGCAAATGAGACATTACAAGTATCTTATAGTGTATTAGGTTATGCTTATAGCGCAATGCAAGATGAAAAAACTCCACAAGCTCTTAAAGATGTAGTAAATAGCATGTATGTTTATCATCAAGCGGCTCTTGCTTATGCACAAAGTGTAACAAAATAGATTGACAGAACCTTTAAAATTTTCTATATTTATATATAGATAGATAAAAAATAGGAGGTAAGTATATGAAGTACGTAAAACCAGAATTAGAAGTTATCAAATTCGAAACGGAAGACGTAATTGTTACAAGCAATGGTGGTGGCAGTGAAATTCCATTAGGACCAGATGAATTACCAATCATTCCTATTAATTAATGGATATAAAAGGAGTCATATCGAATGATATGGCTCTTTTTTAAGTTATGTAAAAATTTAATATTACCACAACTATTTATAACTTTTTTAAACACATTATTACAAAATTGTTATATAATAATGATAACGGTTACATAGTGTGTCGGAGGTGAAAAAAACACTCTGTGATTTAAGCATTATATGAATACAAGCTATTCAGAAAGGACAAAAATATGAAAACTCGTTTATCAAGCATTTTCAAATTGTTGATGGCAGCAACGCTTGCTGTTACAACAATGCAGCCATTTCAAGTCGTACAGGCAAATAATGATGTCAATACGAATACAAGAGCTGCTTTAACAAATGAACAATTAGCTTCTTTGACTGTTCCAGTGTTACAATCTTATGTTGCAGATCAGTCTAATAAAGTGTGGACACTTGATAATAATAAAAAATTAGGCATTGAAGTGACACCAGAAAACGTGAATAATGCACGTTTAAAAGAAATTGTGAAATTGTTTAACTCTGAACTGATGGAAAAACAATTAGTGCAGGATCCATTAGAAATGTCATTTATTGGAAAAGCAAATGCATCCGCAAATGATATTTTTATCGTATTAGATAAAGTTAATCCAATCACGGATCAATCCAATAGTGATGAAGCATTCAAGATTGAAATTAGTGATGCAGGTGTACGTATCACAGGTGCAAGTGAAAATGCAATTTTATATGCATTACGTACAATTGAACAAATCGTCATTGCCAATGATGGCTTAGTATATGGAACCATCGTTGATTATCCAGATGTAGCAGAACGTCGTATTCATGTGGACTGCGGACGTAAATATTTCTCAAAAGATTGGTTTATTCGCCAAATTCGTGAAATGTCTTATTTTAGAATGAATGCATTACAAATGCATTTCTCAGAAAACTTAGGATTCCGTATTGAATGTGAAACGGATCCAGCAATCGTTTCAGATGAATACTTAACAAAACAAGAAGTACGTGAAATCATTGCAGAAGCTAAAAAATATGGCGTAAAAGTTATTCCTTCTATTGATTCACCGGGTCACGTTGATCAAATCTTAAGAGCTCATCCTGAATATGGACAAATCAGTAATAATGGTAACCATTATGCTTCTGGATTAGATATTACAAACCCTGAAGCTATTCAATACATGTATAGTATTTATGATGAATACATGGAATTATTTGAAGGATGTACAGACTTCCATTTAGGTGGAGACGAATATATGGAATTTGACCGTCCTCCATTTACTAGTGAATATCGCGATGTTTTAGATGCTTATGCTAAAGAAACATTTGGTCAAGAATATTCATGGAAAGACACAGTTGCCAATTATATTAATGAATTAGCTGAACGTGTTCATAATAAAGGATTTAAACCAAGAATTTGGAACGATGGAATTTATTATGGAAATAACAGAAATCCACAAAAGATTGAAATGCATAAATATATCGGTATTGATTTCTGGTCACAGATGGGATGGAACAGAGACATTGCGAAATTAGATCAATTCGTCAAACACGGACATGAAGATATTTACAATGTAAACTGTACATATTTCTATTATGTATTACGTAATTCTATGCCAAGTGATGGACGTGAACAACATTCATTTGACCATTTAAATGCTGACCAATTAATTTATAATGATTGGGCACCTGGTAAATTTGAAAGCAATACACTTCCTGATGATCATCCAAGTATCAAAGGTGCTTCTATGGCCATTTGGTGTGACTCACCATCTTTATGTACAGAAGATGTTGTAACAAGTGATATCGCAAATGAAATGCGTGCATTTGCTTCTAAGACTTGGAATGTAAGAAGTAATGAAGTAAAAGCGTTTGATCAATTCAAAACAGATTATGCAAAATTAGGACATGTTGCAGGATTTGAAAAACAATCAGTGTTACCTGATTCAGGTGACATTCAACAATCTGTAGAAATTGGTAAATTAACAATTAAATATGTCGATCAAGATGGTAAAACAATCAAAGCTGACGATGAAACATTTGGATTTATCGGTGATGCTTATGATGTAAAACCAGCTACACTTTATGGATATCGCCCAGTTGATGCATCTAGTAAAACTGGTGTATACGAAAAAGAATCAGTGATTACATTCGTATATGAATTATATTGCGATAAAACAGCTTTAAAAGCAGAATTAGATAACAAACTAGTAAAAGAAAACTATATTGAAAGTACATTTGAAACATATCAAGAAGCTTTAACAGCTGCACAAGCTGCTTATGAAAGTGCAAGTAGTACACAACAAGAAGTAGATGATGCTCTTGCTTTATTACAAAGAGAAAAAGCAAAACCAGTGAAATTAGGTTACTTTGAGTTATATGCAGAAACAACTTATCAATTAAATCGCAATGCTTATGTATCTGGATATGATGCTTATGCAGCTGCCATTGATGAAGGAAAAGCATTATTAGCAGATGCATCTACAACACAAGAAGACGTAGATGGTCAAGTAGCTAAGATTCAAGCAACGAAAAAAGCTTTAACAAAACGTCCAATCTCAAGACCAAAAGTACAAGCTGCCAAAGCAGCATATGGTGGCAATGTTGCTGAAAATATGGTCGATGGTAATACAAGTACGAAATATTGGTCTGATGGAAGTCAAACAGAAGGAACTGCTATTGTCTTTACATTCCCTAAGACTGTAAATATGAATGGTATTCATATCATTTATCCTAGCAATGCAACAACAGCTGGAGATAACATCAAAGGTGCTGACATTCAAATTTCAACAGATGGTGACGTTTGGAAAACAGTAGGAAGCATTTCTGCTACAGAATTAGATAAAGACTTTACATTTGAATCACAACCAGTTTTATACGCTCGAATTAAACATACAGTTGGACACAACAACTGGTTACAAATTGCAGAAGTTTTATTTGACGTTCAAGTAGAAGAAGTTGATCCAGCATTTGTTTCATTAGTAGATAATGTTAGAGGAACAAGTCTTGAAGGTAAAGATTATGCACTTGCGAATCGTTTTGTTCAAGCATTCTTAGAAGCACAACGCTTATTAGCAGAAGGCGAAACAGACGTTGCTAGCGCAAAAGCAGAATTACTAGATGCTTATAACAAAGTCATTGATAAAAAAGATATCACTGTACAAACATATTCCATTAGTCTTGATGGAACGATTACAATGAACTTCTATGTATCTTTAGCACCTACTGTATTAGAAGATACAACTGCTTATGCAAAATTTGTTCGTGAAGATAATACAGAAGTGAAATTATCTGTTGCAGACATTCTTCAATGTCCAAAAACAACGTATAAAGGTGAAGATGTTTATCGTGTTTCTGTACCAATGAGTGCAAGACAAATTTGTGATGAAATCGTACCATCTATTCACTATACAAATGCTGAAACTCAAGAAGTAGTAGATAAGACATATGATCCACAAACAATTCAAGCTTATGCACAATATATTTTAGATCATCCATCTACATACCAAAAAGAAAATAAAGTTATTAAAGCAATGTTAAATTATGGAACTAGAGCACAATTATACTTCAATTACAACACAGATCGTTTAGCAAATAGTATTCTAAGCGTTGAAGATCGTGAAGTAAATGTTGCCAATAGCCAATTTAACCAATACCGTGCTTATAAAGCTGGTAGCTTAACTGGTCTTGATTACATCGGAACAAGTGTAGTATTAGAATCTGATACAGGTATTTCTCACTACTTCACTTTAGCAGCCGATGCATCATTGGATGACTACACATTCACAATGAATGGAGAAGTTGTAAAACCAGTCGTAACAAAGAACACTATTCGTGTTGATGTTAAGAATATTTATGCTAAAAACTTAGGCAAAGATTTTGTCTTAACAATCAATCATGGTGATGAAACAATGGAAATTCATTATAGTCCATTAGCTTATGGTAAGATCGTATTAAGCAATGCTTATCCAAAGACATTGAAAGATGTTGTAAGAGCAATGTATGTATATAATGAAGAAGCAATCAAATACGCAAAATAAGTAGTATTTCTAGACAGGCTCATTCGAGAGTCTGTCTTTTTTTAATCACAAAGATGTATATACAAGCATATTGCTATAGCAAGGATAACAAATGTTAAAATGTTCAAAAAAACTATTGAAAAAGCGCTTACATTTTCATATAATAATTCATGGAAAGGGACTATAACGATAGTCTTAAGGGTATAGAACATGAAACACAAATTAGGAAGACGAATTGGTATTTCTGCTTTAGCACTTGCAATGATGTTACCAGTAAATGCCTCATTCGTAAAAGCAACCTCAAGAGTAGACAAACTTTTATCATCTATGTCTACAAAACAAAAAATCACTCAGATGTTGATGGTTGATTTCCGTAAATGGGATGAAAACACAGCAGATGATGTGAACGCTACAGGATTCACAAAAATGAATGCACAAGTACAAAAAATCGTTGAAGATTACGATTTTGGAGCTGTGATCTTCTTTGCAGATAACATTGTTGAAACAGCTCAAAGTTATCAGTTGTCTTTAGATCTTCAAAAAGCTGCAACAAAAGATAATGGAATTCCATTATTAATTAGTTGTGACCAAGAAGGTGGAATTGTTTATCGTTTAGGTTCAGGAACTGCATTACCAGGAAATATGGCATTAGGGGCTACAGGAAATCCTGAATTTGCTAAAAATGCTGGACAAATTATCGGTAGCGAATTAAAAGCTGTTGGAATCAATACAACACTTGCTCCAGTCGTTGACGTTAATAATAACCCAAATAACCCAGTTATTGGTTTACGTTCTTATAGTGATGATGCAACCATTGTTGGTGAAATGGCTTCTGCTAATATCTCTGGTTTAGCTGAATACAATGTTATCGGATGTGCAAAACACTTCCCTGGACATGGTGATACTGCAACAGACTCTCACTATGGATTACCAGTTGTAAACAAAACAAAAGATGTCTTAATGAAAAATGAATTACGACCATATGAAGTTGCTATTGATCAAGGTATTGAAATGATCATGTCAGCTCATATCTTATATCCAGAATTAGATAATACAAAAGTTGTATCTGCAAAAACAGGAAAAGAAGAAAGCGTTCCTGCTACTTTATCAAAGAAAATCTTAACTGACTTATTAAAAGGTGAAATGGGATTTGATGGTGTTGTTTGTACAGATGCTATGAACATGAAAGGAATCGCTGATACATTTGATGAAGTACAAGCTGTTAAACTTGCAATTAACGCTGGTGTTGATTTAATCTGTATGCCAACTGTTTTACAAAATCTAGATGATTTAAAAGACTTAGATGCTATTATCAATGGTGTTGAAGCTGCTGTAGAAGCTGGTGAAGTAAAAGAAAGTCGTTTAGATGATGCTTGCCGTCGTGTCTTAACATTAAAAGATGAAAAAGGAATTCTTGATTGGAAAGAAAGCGATGGTTCCATCGAAAATGCACAAGCTGTAGTAGGAAGCAAAGCAAATCGTGAATTAGAACGTGTGATTTCTGCAAATGCTGTAACATTGATTAAAAACGAAAACAACGTATTACCATTAGATGTTAAAGAAAATGAACATGTCTTAATGTTATGTCCATATAACAACGAACGTTCACAAATGGTTATGGGATGGAACCGTGCAAAAGATGCTGGATTAATTCCTGATACTGCAAAAGTAGATGTTGTTCGCTTTGATTATCAAGCAACTGCTGAAACATTAAAAGAAAAATTAGATTGGGCAACAACAGTGATCTTAAACTCTGAAATTTCAAGTGCTAGTAAGATGACTTACACTGACTGGAGATCAAGAGTTGTGAACGAAGTTGTAAACTATGCTCACGAACATGATAAAACTTCGATTGTTATGTCAGTTGATAAACCATACGATGTTCAATTATATGACAATGCGGATGCAATCCTTGCTGTTTATGGATGCAAAGGATCTAGCGTTGATGTAACAGATGCATTAATTGGTGCAACATCTGATAAAAACGCTTATGGACCAAACATCATCGCTGGTGTCGAAGTTGCTTTAGGTGTCTTTGGTGCTCAAGGTAAATTACCATTGAACATTCCTCGTTTAGATGTTGAAACATTAACTTATACTGATGAAATCGTATATGCACGTGGATATGGTTTAACATATGCTTCAAAATTAATTGACAAATCTCAATTAGAAGAAACTGTTAATGGTTTAGCAGAAGTTGACAAAACATTGTATACAGAAGAAAGTTATGATGCATATCTTGCAGCATTAAATAACGCAAAAGAAGTCTTAGCAAATGAAAAAGCAACACAAGAAGAAATCGATGCTGCAAACGCTGCATTACAAGAAGCATTTGCTAACTTAGTAAAAGTTGAAGAAAAACCAGTTACTCCAGAAGTAAAACCAGAAGTAAAACCTACTCCTGAAGAAAAACCAGAAGTAGAAGATAGCGAAAATCCTGGTACTGGTGATCATTCAAATGTTGTAGCATTCTCTTTCGCAACATTATTATCATGTGCTGCATTATTCGTACTAAAAAGAAGAAGAAATTGCTAATTAAACATTCATTCACTACCCTGTGTTAACGCACAGGGTTTTTCTTATTTAAAAACAATCTTTTTCATTTAGTATATCTTCAATGACTAATAGATACTGTAAGTAATGAATCAAGTCTAAAAGTGCTTCGATATCACTGGTATCATCATTTACTTCATATAAGTGTAATAAATGGGAATTGATGACTCGCATCAAGGATTGGATAGACATATTCGGATGTTCCATGCTGTTCCTCCTCTCAATTCTATATACGAGTTTTTAAAAAAATAGATGTAAAAATGTTATATAGATAACGTTAAATATCAAAATGCCATTGTAAATAAAGGTATAATCATTTAAAATAAACATTGATATATTTAAAACACTTTTATACAGAATCAAAACTATGTCGAAAGAGGAAAAGTATTGATGAAAAGAATATTTAATTTTTTATGTGTTGTGTCAAATACAACGAGATTGAAATCAAAAAAGGGGTATAACATGTTTTTAAAACATAACACTTTTTTGTAGTATTTGTAGTTGTAATGTATCATAGGAGGGAAGTAACAAAATGGGTGAAAATCACGTATTTCGAATAAGATGGATGCTTGTATTATATGATTTTATCATTTATACATTAACATATGCCTTATTATTCGTTGTTGAGAACTCGGATTTAAGCTTAAATATGCTAATTCATTTTTCTTTAACATGGATTGTATTATTTAACTGTCGTCTACTAGGGGATATTTATAAACAACTATGGCGCTATGGTGGGATTCAGTGCTATATTCGTTTATTAGTGACAGATGCTTTTGCATTTATCATCTCTTTACCTTATACCGTATTAGTATTAGATGGAAAGACATCGCTAATCCATCTCTTCGCTTTGTGCAACGTGAATTTATTATGGACACTTGCAATTCGTATGTTATATCGTTATGCCTTTAAATGTGGGAATTGTGTCACAATCAAAGGCAAAATCTTAGTGAAATTATTGAAGTTTATTGGAGGAATTGATTTAAATCGAGACAATGATATACATAAAATCAAAGTCGCAATCATCGGAGCAGGTCGTGTTGGTGTCAGTCTTGCGGATGAATTGATGAGCAATGATAAATCTAGTTATGTACCACGTTGTTTTATTGAAGTAAATCCAATTAAAGTAGGAAAACAAATCAAAGGATTACCTGTCTTTTTAGAAAATGAAGTGACGATGCATAAACTGAAAGATTTAGAAATTCAAGAAGTGATCTTTGCAATTCCATCTTTAAGTAATGAAAAGAAGAAAACTTTATATAATTTATATAAAGAAAGAGGCTTTAAATTAAAAGTTTATGACTATCCATTGATGATGACAGCAAGTAAAAAACGTCATTTACGTGAATTTGATATTGAAGAATTACTATTCCGTAAACAAATTGTAATGTCAAATACAAAAGCAAATGCTTATTATAAAGATAAAGTTGTCTTGATTACTGGTGGTGGAGGATCGATTGGTTCTGAATTGTGCAGACAATTAGCAAAGATGCAACCACGTAAAATTGTAATCTTAGATATTTATGAAAATGGTGCTTATGATGTTCAACAAGAATTACGTATTGCATATGGAAATACACTAGATCTTCAAGTCGAAATTGCTTCTATCACCAATCGAAAAGCAATGGCGCGCGTATTTGAAACTTATCATCCACAAATCGTTATTAATGCGGCAGCACATAAACATGTGCCATTGATGGAACATAACTGTATTGAAGCCATTGAAAACAATGTCTTTGGTACAAAAACAGTGGTAGAACTATGTGAAGAATATCATGTAGAACGCTTTATGATGGTATCAACTGATAAAGCAGTAAATCCAACCAATGTGATGGGTGCAACAAAACGTATGTGTGAAATGATTGTACAAAGTGCAAGTACCTATGGAAATGCTAAGTATAGTGCTACTCGATTTGGAAATGTATTAGGTAGTGCTGGATCGGTTATTCCATTGTTCAAACGCCAAATTGCCAATGGTGGACCAGTCACTATTACTGATAAACGCATCATTCGTTATTTCATGACGATTCCAGAAGCAAGTCAACTTGTTCTGCAAAGTGGAGCACTTGCTAAAAATGGGGAATTGTTTGTATTAGACATGGGACAACCAGTTAAAATCTTAGAATTAGCACAGAACATGATTCGCTTATCAGGCGCTAATGATATTGAAATCAAGGAAATTGGTCTACGTCCTGGTGAAAAATTATATGAAGAACTTCTAGTAAAAACAGAAGAATTAGATAAAACAGATAACGACATGATTTTCATTGAACGCGATACTCCTTATAACAGGGAACAAATCAATGAAAAGCTTGCAATCTTAAAAGAAGCATGTGCTTCAGGAGATGACGATGTTGCTAGAGAAGCACTTAGAAAAGCAGTGCCAACATTTAAAAGACCCGAAGAAATTAATAAATGTAAGTAGTAATTAAAATATTTATTTGTTACTATATTTACCATTTATTGTCTAATTTATAGCATAAAATGAAAAAATACCTATTAGTGATTCATAATCACATAATAGGTATTTTTATATATCTAAATAATGTGAAAAATTCATATATAAACATTGTAAATATTGTAAAATTACTATAAAATGATATAGTATTGGCTTTTGTTTTGAACAGGTAATAATTTATGATTCATATAAAGTAATTGTAAAATTATAAATCTTAACATAATATATTGTTTTGAGAATGGCTAAAAGCCATTTAAAAAAAGTTTGTGAATGAAAGCGCTATAATGAATTCTTTAATCTGAAGAATATAATAGAAAAATACGTACATAGAAATATGAGAAAAGGAAGTCGACTATGATTAAACCATTTGAAAAACGAGTTTGGTTAAGCTCACCAACTATGCATGGGGATGAAATTCAATATATGCAAGAAGCATATGACACAAATTGGATGTCAACAGTTGGTGAAAACATTAATCAAATAGAAGAAATTTTGTCAAAAAAAGTGGGTGCAAAGTATTCTGTTGCTTTATCATCAGGAACATCAGCTCTACATTTGGCAGTAAAACTTGCGGGGGTAAAACAAGGAGACTTAGTTTTTTGCTCAGATTTAACATTCTGTGCAACTGTGAATCCAATTGTATATGAAGGTGGGGTTCCAGTATTTATCGATAGTGAATATGAAACTTGGAATATGGATCCAGTAGCTTTAGAAAAAGCATTTAATCTGCATCCAGAAGTAAAAGTTGTCATGCTAGCACATTTATATGGTGTTCCAGCAAAAATCGATGAAATATTAGAAATTTGTAATAAGCATGATGCAATTTTAATTGAGGATGCTGCAGAAGCATTGGGGGCTACATATAAGGGTAAACAAGCTGGAAACTTTGGCGATTATAATGTTATCTCCTTTAACGGAAATAAGATTATTACCGGTTCCAATGGGGGTATGCTGTTAACAGATGATGAAGAAGCAGCAAATAAGGCACGTAAGTGGTCAACACAATCAAGAGAAAATGCACCATGGTATCAACATGAAGAAATTGGTTATAATTACCGAATGAGTAATGTTATTGCGGGTGTAGTGAGAGGACAATGTCCATATTTAGAAGAACATATTGCTCAGAAGAAAGCAATTTATGAAAGATATAAAGAAGGATTAAAAGATTTACCAATTCAAATGAATCCATTTTTAAGTGAAAGTGAACCGAACTACTGGTTAAGTTGCATGTTGATTGAATCAGATGCAATGCTTAAACAAGTACGTAGTGAACACCATGCACTTTATGTTGATGAACCTAAAAAGAGTTGTCCAACACAAATTCTAGAAGCATTATCTAGTATTAACGCAGAAGGAAGACCAATTTGGAAACCAATGCATGTTCAACCATTATATAGGACGCATGAGTTTATTACTCGTTATGGCTCTGGTATTGGCTTGACAAATGCATATATTTCATGTGGAGTTGTCGGACACGATGATAATCCAGTTATTGTTGATCTTGATATTTTTAATCGCGGGTTATGTTTACCAAGTGATAATAAAATGACACCAGAACAACAAGATGTTATAATTGAAGCAATTAAACAATGTTTTGAATAGAAAAGGGGGGATTAGGATGTATGCAAGATATGTAAAAAGAATCTTAGATTTTATTTTAAGTTTATCTGCTTTCGTCGTTCTATCCCCTATTTTATTAGTTTTGATGATATTAGGATGCATCTTTATGAGAGGAAATCCTTTCTTTACTCAGCTAAGGCCTGGTAAAGATGAAAAAATATTTAAATTAATCAAGTTTCGTACCATGGACAATCGTAAGGATAAAGATGGTAATTTATTACCAGATGATATTCGCTTAAATAAGTATGGCCGTATTTTACGTTCAACTTCATTAGATGAATTACCCGAATTACTAAATATTATCAAAGGTGATATGAGTATTGTAGGTCCAAGACCATTGTTAGTTGAATATTTACCTAGATATAATGTAGAACAAAAACATCGTCATGATGTAAGACCTGGCTTTACAGGTTACGCACAAGCAAATGGAAGAAATTCAATTACTTGGGAAGATAAATTCAAGTTTGATGTTTATTACGTTCGTAATATAAGCTTTTTATTAGATGTGAAAATTATTTTGAAAACAATTAAGGTAGTTTTGTGTAGACAAGGAATTTCTAGTTCAACATCTGCAACTATGGAGGAATTTAAATGATTAAAAAACAAATTTTAATATTTGGCGCATCTGGGTTTGGTAGAGAAGTTGCCTGGTTAATCAAACAATTATCAGATTGGGAAGTTTCTGGCTTTATTGATGACAATGATGATGTACAAAATAAAATGATTAATGGATATCCAGTTTTAGGTAACTCTGATACATTATTACAAATGAATGATGTGAATGTTGTGATTGCGATAGGGCATTCATCAATTCGCTCTAAAATTATAAATAAACTGAAAGCAAATCCTAGTTTACATTTCCCAAATATTTTAGATAAAGATATCATTATTGATGAAACTGTATCTTTAGGAAAGGGAAATATCATTTGTAAGAATTCAGTTTTAACAACCAATATCGTATTGGGCGATTTTAATATTGTGAATTTAAATTGTACAATTGGTCATGATGCAGTTATACATGATTTTGTGACATTGAATCCAGCAGTAAATGTATCTGGTAATGTTACAATCGGTAATACAGTAAACATTGGAACTGGAACACAAATTATACAAGGAAAAACTATTACGGATGATTGTATTTTAGGCGCAGGTAGTGTGGTAGTAAAAGATTTAAAAGAAAAAGGAACCTATATCGGTGTCCCTGCGGTTAAATTAAGCAAGGATTAAGGAGAACTTATGGATATTTTAATTGTGGCACAGTATTTAGGGGATATAGAAGATTTAGAAAATAATAATAGCCGTTTTCTTTATATAGCTGATATGTTAGCGGAAAGAAAAAACACTAGTGTTGAAATTGCTACTACAAACTTTTTACACAATACAAAGAAGCATACTGATGGTAATGTGAAATCAACAAAGTATAATTTAACTGTACTTCAAGAGCCTGGATATCCTAAAAATGTTTGTTTAAAGCGCTTTTATAGTCACAAAATCCTATCAAACAATATAAAAAAATACTTAGAATCTAGAAAAAAACCTGATTGTGTTTATTGTGCAATACCTTCTTTGGATGTTGCATATGTGGTATCTGAATATTGCAGAAAGAACCATGTTAG
>SAMEA104404100__coassemble_552_pt1 | contig 39867 bp, 49 predicted proteins | sample SAMEA104404100__metabat2_high_PE_039 | metagenome-assembled genome bin SAMEA104404100 (sample SAMEA104404100) | Balaenoptera acutorostrata | reverse complement strand
GTGAAGATAGCAAGCTGCCAGGTAATACAGCTCATCGTTTGATGGGCTTTTTTTTCGTCTATTCGTCTACTTGTATTTATTAGTTTTTAATACCCATATTTTGTATTATATTGTTTAATTTGTAATAAAAAATAGAGTTTGCTGAATATAACTTAAAAATATTTCTTGCTTTATGAAAGCGTTTACGATATTATGAAAATATATGAAAGTTGGTGTGACATGAAAAAGTTATCATTTAGCCAGATCCTTTCCGTTTCATTGATGTTGTTTGCTATCTTCTTTGGAGCAGGAAACATGATCTTTCCGCCTGCGATGGGGCAATTAGCAGGCTCGAATTATTTAAGCGCCCTTTTAGGTTTTATTATTACTGATGCAGGGATCGCCATCCTTGGTATTACTGCCATTGTTTTGGTTGGTTCTTCCATGGATGATCTTGGATCCTTAATTAGTAAAAAGTTTGCCATTTGTTTATCAATTGGTGTCTATTTATTAATTGGTCCATTATTTGCTTTACCAAGAACTGGAAGTGTATCATTTGAAATTTCTGTTCTTCCATATATCAACCCAGATCAAAAAATGTTATGGTCACTTGTGTTTACAGCTATTTTCTTTAGTGTGACCTATTATTTAAGTAGTAATCCAAATCGTATTGTTGATATTGTGGGAAAAGCATTAACTCCTGTCTTATTAATTAGTATTTTTATTATTTTTATTACAACTATGCTACATCCAGCTGGAAATGGTCTTATTGAAATGGGATCGATTTCTCAACCAGTGAATGGTTATGATCAAATTCCTTTATTCAAAGGGATGATTGAGGGATATAATGCACTCGATGGTCCTGCAGGTTTAGCATTTGCCATCATTGTTATTAATGCAATCCGTAATTTTGGTGTTAGTGATCGTAAAAGTATTGCGAAATATACGATTATTTGTGGTATTGGTTCTGCTTTTTTCTTATCGATTGTTTATTTTATGCTTACCTATATTGGAGCAAATACGATGACTCCTTTTGAAAATGGTGGATCCTTATTACATGGTGTCACAAAACATTTATTTGGTGGTGCAGGTGGATTTATTTTAGGAATTGCAGTTTTACTTGCCTGTCTTACTACTTCAATTGGACTTACGACTTCATTTGCGAATTACTTTAAATTTATCTTACCTCCATCATGGACGTATAAAAAAATCGCAGCTGTTGTATGCTTCTTTAGTTTTGTGATTGCAAATATTGGTCTTAGTCAATTGATTCAAATTTCTTTACCAATCTTGATTATGATTTATCCAGTTACTGTAGTATTGATTGTCTTATCATTCTTCCGTAACCAAATTAAACATCGTCGTATGGTTTATGTGATGGCAATGATTTTCACATTTATGATTTCATTTGTGAATGGATTAGATAGTGCAGGTGTTGTACTAGGAAGTCTTACAACATTTGTTCAACAATTGCCATTCTATGATTTAAGCCTTGGATGGGTAACATTCGCCATTCTTGGAATCATCGTAGGCTTATTACCGTTTTGGCCAATGAATAAAGCATTAGATACAGTAGAATAAATAAAAAATGCACCTTTTTTAGAATTAGGTGCATTTCTACGTATTATAGGGTGAAGTGTTTTAAAAGCTCTTGCGATACGCCAGCATCTTCAATCGTTGAAGTGATGACATCAGCAGCAAGTTTTGTTGCTTCATTTGCATTGCCCATGGCAACACCGAGGCCTGCTTGTTTAATCATACCAATATCATTGGTGCTATCGCCAAAGCAAATAACATCCTTCCATGTCAAATGTTCTTGCTTAAGGATTGTGTTAATACCATGACTCTTATCGTTATCTGCAGGGAAGACATCAATAAAGTAGTAGCCATTGCTATATTCGATGATGTCATAACGAAGATTTGTGTGGCTTTCCACAAATTTTAATAAGTCTTCTTTATGTTTTACCATACAAACCGCATTATAGGCAGGTTTTTGTAGGTGATCTTGATGGTTTTCATCATAATTTAGGATATCTGCAGCATGATGTTGAACACAGAAGCGATATAATTCATCATATTTGGTGTATATTGTAGAAATAATACCAAAATGAAATAGTAATCCAGCATCGTTTTGGATACACCAGGATACGATGTCTTGCACGTCACCAAAATGCAAGGGATTATGCGCTAATATTTTTTGATTATGATCCATGACAAGCCCTCCATTGATTAACACGAAGTAATCAAAGTGGTTGTATTGGGCAAGGATGCGATTTAATTGATTGAATGGTCGACCCGTTGCGCAACAGACGATGACACCTTGTTGATGCAGGGCTTCTAAGGCTGCAAGATCTCTTGAATCAATCGTATTCTGGTGGGTTTGATATAGGGTATGATCCATGTCAAAAAAGGCTATTTTATAGGACATTTTAGCGTTCCTCCTTGAAAAATCTATCATTGCTAGGTCTATTATACAAAAGAATTGAAAAATTTTAAATATTTATAAAAAAATGATTGACTTCTATATTTGAATGATTTAAGATAGATGAGCAAGTGAAAATAGAGGTTCCCAATATTTGGGAACTAAAATTAAACTTCAAAATGACACACCCGGTAATGTGTGTTAGTGAAAGGAGGATATTATGCCAACAATTAACCAATTAATTCGTAAAGGTCGTGAACAGAGCGTGACTGTTTCTAAATCACCAGCTCTTAATAGAGGATATAACTCATTAAAAAGACGCCCTACAAATCTGAGCGCTCCTCAGAAACGTGGTGTTTGTACTCGTGTTGGGACAATGACACCAAAGAAACCGAACTCAGCATTACGTAAATATGCCCGTGTACGTTTAAGTAACGGTATGGAAGTAACTGCTTATATTCCAGGTATCGGACATAACTTACAAGAACATAGTGTTGTTATGATTCGTGGAGGTCGTGTTAAAGATTTACCAGGGGTTCGTTACCATATTATTCGTGGAACTTTAGACTGCGCTGGAGTTGCTAACCGTAACCAAAGCCGTTCTTTATACGGTGCTAAACGCCCTAAAGAAGCGAAAAAGAAATAATCAATTGTGAAAGGAGAACTGAATTATGCCTAGAAAAGGACATGTAGCAAAACGTGATGTATTGGTAGATCCAATTTACAACTCCAAATTGATCTCTCGTTTGATCAACAAAATCATGATTGATGGTAAAAAAGGGGTTGCTCAGAATATTCTGTACAACGCGTTTGACATTATTGAAGTAAAAACAAATGAAAAACCAATGGAAGTTTTCGAAAAAGCATTAGAAAACGTTATGCCATTATTAGAACTTAAAGTTCGTCGTGTTGGTGGTGCTAACTACCAAGTTCCAGTAGAAGTTTCTGCTGAAAGAAGATTAACTTTAGGACTTCGTTGGATCGTAAACTACTCTCGTTTACGTAACGAAAAAACTATGGAGCAAAGACTTGCTGCTGAAATCATGGATGCTGCAAACGGAAACGGTGCATCTGTGAAAAAACGTGAAGACACTCACAAAATGGCAGAAGCTAATAAAGCATTTGCTCACTACCGCTGGTAAGAAAGGAGACCATTATTATGTCACGTCAGTATTCATTAGAAAACACTCGTAACATTGGTATCATGGCTCACATCGATGCTGGTAAAACAACTACAACTGAACGTATCTTATACTACACAGGTATCAACCACAAAATTGGTGAAACACATGATGGTGCTTCAACAATGGACTGGATGGCTCAAGAACAAGAACGTGGTATTACAATCACTTCTGCAGCAACTACTGCAGCTTGGAAGGGTCACCGTATTAACATCATCGATACTCCAGGTCACGTTGACTTCACAGTAGAAGTTGAACGTTCTCTACGTGTATTAGATGGTGCTGTAACTGTATTAGACTCTAAAGCAGGTGTAGAACCTCAAACTGAAACAGTTTGGCGTCAAGCAACTACTTACGGAGTACCTCGTATCGTATTCTGTAACAAGATGGATGCAACTGGTGCAGACTTTATTATGGCTTGCAACACAATCGTTGATCGTTTAGGAGCAAAATCTTGCCCTATCCAATTACCAATTGGTGCTGAATCAACATTCACAGGAATCGTTGATATTATCGAACGTAAAGCTGAAATCTATAAAAATGATTTAGGAACTGACATCGAAGTAACAGATATTCCTGAAGATTTAAAAGATTTAACAGAAGAATATCGTGCTAAATTAATCGATTATCTTGCAGATTATGATGAAGAATTCATGATGCAAGTATTAGAAGGTGAAGAACCAAGCATTGAAGAAATTAAACGCGTTTTACGTATTGCTGTATGTAAAGGTGATTTCTTCCCAGTATTATGCGGTTCTGCATACAAAAACAAAGGTGTTCAAATGGTATTAGACGCTGTTGTTGACTATTTACCTTCACCATTAGATGTACCAGCAATCAAAGGTACATTAGATGATGGTACTGAAGTTGAACGTCACTCAAGTGATGAAGAACCATTTGCTGCCTTAGCATTCAAAATTGCAACTGACCCATTCGTAGGTAAATTATCATACTTCCGTGTTTATTCAGGTACTGCTAAATCAGGAAGTTATGTATTAAACTCTACAAAAGGTAAGAGAGAACGTTTTGGACGTATCGTTCAAATGCACGCTAACTCTCGTAAAGAAATCGAAGAAGTTTACGCTGGAGATATCGCAGCTGCAGTAGGTTTAAAAGTAACTACTACAGGTGACTCTCTATGTGCTGAAGACCACCCAGTAATTCTTGAAAGTATGGAATTCCCAGAACCAGTTATTGAATTAAGCTTAGAGCCTAAAACAAAAGCTGACCAAGATAAAATGGGTCTAGCATTAGCTAAACTTGCTGAAGAAGATCCTACATTCAAAACATATACTGACCAAGAAACTGGACAGACTATTATCGCTGGTGTAGGTGAATTACACTTAGATATTATCGTTGACCGTTTACGTCGTGAATTCAAGGTAGAAGCTAACGTTGGACAACCAATGGTTGCTTACCGTGAAACAATTCGTGCTACAGCTGATTGTGAAGGTAAATACATTAAACAATCAGGTGGACGTGGACAATATGGTCACGTATGGATCAAATTCGAACCTCAAGAAGAAGGTAAAGGATTTGAATTCGTTGATGCTACAGTTGGTGGAAGTGTTCCTCGTGAATTCATTAAACCTACTGAAGAAGGTTTACGCGATGCATTAGAAAATGGTATCGTTGCTGGATATCCAGTTATCGATATTAAAGCTACTTTATTCGACGGTTCTTACCATGATGTCGATTCAAGTGAAATGGCTTATAAGATCGCTGCTTCTATGGCATTAAAAGCTGCTGCTAAAAAATGTAACCCAGTTATCCTTGAACCAGTTATGTTAGTAGAAGTTACAGCACCAAACGAATACTTAGGTAACGTTATGGGTGACGTAAGCTCTCGTCGTGGTTCAATCATCGACCAAGAAGAAAGAGGAAATGCTATTATCGTTAAAGCACACGTACCTCTATCTGAAATGTTCGGATACGTAACTGACTTACGTTCATTTACTCAAGGACGCGGAAACTACTCAATGAAATTTGATCACTATAGTGAAGTTCCTAAGAGTTTTGCAGAAAAAATTATTAAAAACAACAGTTCTGAAAATTAATTGTTGCTTTTATAAATAGTTTGAATTAGAATATACATGAAATCTATATTTTAGGAGGAAAATTAAAAATGGCAAAAGAAAAATTTGACCGTTCCAAAACACACGTTAACATCGGAACAATCGGTCACGTTGACCACGGTAAAACTACTTTAACTGCTGCTATCACTAACGTATTAGCTGGTGAAGGTATGGCACAGGCTCAGGCTTACGATCAAATCGATGGTGCACCTGAAGAAAAAGAACGTGGAATCACAATCAACACTGCACACGTTGAATACCAAACTGCAAAACGTCACTATGCTCACGTTGACTGCCCAGGTCACGCTGACTACGTTAAAAACATGATCACTGGTGCTGCTCAGATGGATGGTGCTATCTTAGTAGTAGCTGCAACTGATGGACCTATGCCTCAGACTCGTGAACACATCTTACTTGCTCGTCAAGTAGGTGTTCCTTACATCGTAGTATTCTTGAACAAATGCGACTTAGCTGACGATGATGAATTAGTTGACTTAGTTGAAATGGAAGTTCGTGAATTATTATCTGAATACGGATTCGACGGAGACAACGCTCCAGTTATCCGTGGTTCTGCTTACCAAGCATTACAAGGAGATCCAAAATACGTTGGTGCTATCAAAGAATTAATGGACGCTGTTGATGAATACATCCCAGATCCAACTCGTGACACTGACAAACCATTCTTAATGGCTGTTGAAGACGTTATGACTATCACTGGACGTGGTACTGTAGCAACAGGACGTGTTGAACGTGGTGTTGTTAAAATGGGTGAAGAAGTTGAAATCGTTGGTATCAAAGAAACTCAAAAAACAGTTGTTACTGGATTAGAAATGTTCCGTAAACAATTAGAGTTCGCTGAATCAGGAGACAACATCGGTGCCTTATTACGTGGTGTTAACCGTGACCAAATCCAACGTGGACAAGTTCTTGCTAAACCAGGAACTGTACACCCACACAGCAAATTCAAAGCTCAAGTTTATGTATTGAGTAAAGAAGAAGGTGGACGTCACACTCCATTCGTATCTAACTACCGTCCTCAATTCTACTTCCACACTACTGACGTAACTGGTGTTATCACTTTACCAGAAGGAACTGACATGGTTATGCCTGGAGATAACGTAGAAATGACTGTTGAATTGATCGCTCCAATCGCTATCGAAAACAACACTAAATTCTCTATCCGTGAAGGTGGACGTACTGTAGGTTCAGGAAACGTTACAGAAGTTATCGAATAAGATAAAATCTAACTAACACAAACTAAGAGTGCTTCGGCACTCTTTTTTATTGCATTACTTTTACTATATTGCTATAATGAAGATGCAGCATAAGTCTATGTATGTGATGCATAATAATGTTATGAATTGTAACATAGTGGGATATTACATTTATACTCAATAATAATAAAAATGTATAAGAAAATGAAAATTAGCTTGGTAGACGTTTAATATGAAAATGATAAATTACTAAGCTTTTTTTACCAACATTTATGTAAGCGCATACATAACTGAAAGATGGGAGGATGAGAAGAATAAGATAGGATAGCATATTTATGACGTCTATGATAGCAAAGGAGGAAACAAGTATGTTTAAGAAGGTTGTCTCAGCTGGATTGAGTATGATGATGATTCTTGGGGCAGTAACTGCCAATCCATATATGATCTATGCTGAAAATCAACAAGCGTCTGTGAAGACAGGTGCGATACAAAGCGTCAGCGAAGTAAAAGTCGATGATCAAGACAAACATATCGTCTGGGTTACATTTGATAATGGAATGAAAGGGAAATTTACGTTCCTAGATAATAATATCTTCCGTTATAATGTGGATCCTTCTCAAGAATTTGGAAACTATGCTCCAGTTAGAAAAGGGTATCCTGACACAGGTAAAATTCCACAATATCCAGACAGCTCTAGTAACTATGCACATCCAGCAGCTAGTGTCACAAAAACTAGCACTGGTTATGACATTAAAGCAGGCAATGTCACAGTAAGTTTTGATGCGAATGCAAAAATGAGTGTAAAGGCAAACGATAAAGTCGTTATGCAAGAAAAAGAACCTTTAAAGGTTGGAAGCTCAGCAATTCAAACGATTGTGAAAAATGATGCTGCTCATGAACAATTCTTTGGTGGTGGTACACAGAATGGACGTATCCTTCATACTGGAAATACCATCAACATCGCAAACGAAAGTGGATGGAATGACGGACAAGTATCAAGTCCTAGCCCATTCTATTACACAACAAATGGATATGGTGTGTTAAGAAATACATTCCAAGCAGGTAGCTATGACTTTGGTTCTAAGAGTGCAGATACTGTTAGAACAACACATAGCGAAGGCGAATATGACGCTTACTATTTTGTAAGTGATAAGACAAACAACAGAGATGTTGTTCAAGAATTATTAAATGGTTATTTCAAAGTTACAGGTAACCCAGTTTTACTTCCTGAATATGGATTCTATTTAGGACATTTAAATGCATATAACCGTGATGCATGGTCAAATGAAAAAATTGGTAAAGGATGGGAAATCAAAGGAAATAAACCATATACAGAAGCTGGAGACATCACATATGAGCGTGGTGGAACTGGTACTGAATTAAAAGCTGGTGAAACTGCTGAAACATTAAATGGATATGGACCTTCATATCGCAATGAAAATGTACCAGCTGGTGTAAAATATGATATTAAATTCTCAGCACGTGGTGTTTTAGATCAATATGTGAACTATGATATTCCTCTAGGATTCTTCTTACCAAATGATGGTTATGGTGCTGGTTATGGACAAAACGGATTTAAAGTAACTGGTGGTGTCAATCCAGATGGATCTAGTTCTGCTGAACGTTTAGAAGCTGTAGCGAAAAACGTAGAAAACTTAAAAGACTTTGCGACTTATGCACAATCTCATGGTGTCGCAACTGGTTTATGGACACAAAGCCAACTCGTGCCAGATTCTAAAGCTAGTACACCTTGGCATTTATTACGTGACTTCTATAACGAAGTTCGTGCTGGTGTCACTACATTGAAAACTGACGTTGCCTGGGTAGGTCCAGGTTACTCATTCCAATTAAGTGGCGCAAAACAAGCTTACGATATCGTAACAGCTATCGACTATAAAGATGATCGTGATCATACACGTCCAAATATCATCTCTCTTGATGGATGGGCTGGATCACAACGTTTTAACTCTGTATGGACTGGAGACCAAACAGGTGGTAACTGGGAATACATTCGTTTCCACATCCCAACATTTATTGGTCAAGGTTTAGCAGGTAACCCTAATATCGGTACTGATATGGATGGTATCTGGGGTGGAAATAGAGTTATCGCAACTCGTGACTATCAATGGAAATCATTTGCACCACAAATGTTAGACATGGATGGTTGGGGTACATATGCGAAAAAACCATTTACACATGGTGACCCATATACAGGTATCTCTCGTATGTACTTAAAGATGAAATCTATGATGATGCCATATACATATACAAATGCATATGCAGCTGCAAACATCAACACTGGAAACAACGACACTGGTTTACCAATGGTTCGTGCAATGTTCTTAGAATATCCAGAAGATGCAATGACTTATACAGATGCAGTGAAGTATCAATATATGTATGGTGAAAACTTATTAGTTGCTCCAATTTATCAAGATACAGATAAAGATGATGACAAAGACAACGACGTTCGTGATGGAATCTATTTACCAGATGCAAATCAAATTTGGATTGATTACTTCACAGGTGAACAATATCGTGGTGGAAAATTCTTAAATAACTATGCTGCTCCAATTTGGAAACTTCCATTATTTGTTAAGAACGGTGCAATCATTCCGATGGTTAAAGAAAATAACTCTGCTTATAAAATTGATCGTACAAATCGTTTAGTAGAATTCTGGCCAGCAGGAACAAGTGACTTTACAGCAATCGAAGACAATGGTACATATATTGAAAACAAATTAGACAAATCTGATTCAGAATATGGTGTGATTGATAATGTAAGTTATGGACCTCATGTATCTACAAAATATACTTCTGTAGTAAAAGATGGAGTTGCCACTTTAACAGCTAACAAAGCAACTGGATCTTATAAAGGTTATGACCAAAACAAAGAAACTACATTTATCGTTCATGCTACAAAAGCTCCAACTTCTTTAGTTGCAACAACTGGTGAAGCTACATTAAAAGAAGTGAAAGTAGCAAGTAAAGCTGAATTTGATAAAGCAGTCGCTAAAGATGGAGAATTCGTATCTTTCTATGATGCTACTCCAGCAATCGAAACATTCGCATCTGCAGAAGAAAAAATCATTGCAGATTTAGTAAAAGATGTGAAAGTAAGTGGAAAACTTTATGTTAAATTTGCGAAGGCTGATTCTCAAGTAAATGCTCAAACATTAGTGATCAACGGTTTCGAAAACGACGGTAAATTAAACAAAAATGAATTAAATGCAAGTTTACAAACTCCAACAGACTTTGCTGAAGTTGTAGAAAAGAAAACTCCTACAAGTGTAACATTAGGTTGGACTTCTGTAGCAGAAGCAAATGAATATGAAATCTTAGTAGATGGTACTTTAGATGGACAAAACGTAGCATCTGGAAATATCTACTCTGTACCTCAAGCATATTCTGAATTCACAAATACAGGATTAGCGTTCTTATCTGAACACTCATACTATATCCGTGCTGTGAATGCTGATGGATACTCTGCATGGAGTAAAGAAGTTAAAGCTAGTGCTGCTGATGACCCATATTGTGATACACCAGTGCCAACGAAGATTTCATGGTCTGGAGATATTTGGGGAAGTCATAAAGCAGATTTAGCATTTGATAAGATCTTCCAATCAGGTGATGGTGGATTCCACTCTAACCATGGTGGTGTCAATGAAAAATTAACAGTTGACTATGGTTATGCTTATTTATTCGATTATATTGAATTCTACCCTCGTACAGATGCAGGAAATGGTACGCCAGAAGATATGTTTGTTGAAACAAGTTTAGATGGTGTGCATTGGATTCAACATGGTAATAAACTAGATGCAAAAGGTAACAAATATTATCACTGTACACCAAACGCTGCAATGAAGAGAATTGAATTAGGAGACCCTTATAAGAGTGATGAAACAAAACGATATATTGGTGCTCGTTATATCCGATTCATTCCTACTAAGACAGTGGGAACATTCTTCTCAGCAAGTGAAATTAAACCTTACTTAATCAAAGGTGCTGATAACATTGGTGGTAAGAACAAACCATTCCGTGTTGGTAAATTATTAACACAAGGAACAGATAAACCAGATTTAGATAACTTTAAATCAGTCTTCTTAAAAGAATCTTCTGCTCATAAGAACGCAAGTTCTCCACAATGGGTAAGTGAAATCCGTGACGTTTATGCAGATATCAACTACAACAATATGTCTGATATTTGGGATTACACATTTAATGGATTCTTAGTTGATCGTGGTTCTGTACAAACGCCTCCAGTAGAAGGAAGTATCGAATGGGTACCATCTGCAAAAACAATTAAAGCAAATGAAACATTCACAATTAGCTTAAATGTTGAAAATGGTAAGAATATCGAAGCCTTTGGTGGTGTACTTAACTACAATCCTAATAAATTAGAATACGTTGGTGTTGAAACAATGTATCCAGGTTATATCTATTCAGATGGATTAACAGCTGCTGTAACAAATGAAGATGGCACTTCTTATATCAACCATGGTGCAATGTTCTTAGGATGCAAATATGTAATCAATGGTAATCATACATTATCTACAATTACATTAAGAGCAAAAGAAGACATTACATTAAATGATGTAACAAATGTGAAAGATCCAGAATTCATCATTGATTTAAATGACGGTATTATCATTGGTGGAGATTATTCATTTAAAAACGTTGTAAAAGGTGGAGCAAACAATGCAAGTGAAAAACTAATGAAACAAAAAGACTTCAACTTAACAATGACAAATGCTGAATTACCAACAGATGATGGAACTAACATTAATAAATTAGTTGAACAATCATCATATGAAGGATTATTCAATGGAGCAAAAGGCCGTGACTTTGAATTTAAGTGGGATGTTGAACAAAACCATGTAAATGGAAAACTTCCAGCTCATGTAACATTGCCAACAACATTACATATGGAATTAAATGCTCCTAAGTATATCACAACTGTAAAAGTATACAATGCGAACAAAGCAAATGGTTACTTAACAGCTGCTAAAGCACAAGTGACTTATACAGATGGAACAAAAGGTGAAGAAGTTGCAATCAATAGTGAAAAAGCAGTTTATGACTTTGCATTCAATACGACTAAGAAAGTTAAAAACATCGATGTGACTTTCTTGAAAGCAATCAATAGTACTGGTGCTGAAGTTAGCAACATGTTAACTCTTGCTGAAATTGAAGTTCGTGGTAGAGAAACACTTGGTACAGTAGAAAAATTACCTGCTAAATCATTAAGTGCTACAATGACAAATGAACTTCTTCCTACAGATGATGGTAAGAATATTACAAAATTAGTACAACAAGGTTCTTATGAAGGATTATTCAATGGAACAAAAGGCCGTGAATTTGAATTCAAGTGGGATATTCCTCAAAACCATGTCGATGGAAAACTTCCAGCATACATTACATTACCAACAACATTACATTTAGCATTAGAAACACCTAAATATATCAAAGATGTTAATGTATACAATGCTAATAAATCAAATGGATATTTAACAAGTGCAAAAGCAAAAGTTATTTATACAGATGATACAGAAAGTGAAGAAATTCTAATCAATAGTGAAAAAGCTGTTTATAAATTCAACTTCAATACGAAGAAGACAGTTAAAGCAATTGATATCACATTCTTAAGTTCTACTGGAGCAACAGTAGATGGAAGAAACAATGCGATGTTAACATTAGCTGAAATCGAAGTATTTGGTTCTGATGCAAATGAAACAGCTGAAAAACCAGTATCTAAAGATCAATTAGAATTAGCAGTCTTTAATGCTCCAGCAATCGTGCAACCATATCATACAAAAGCAAGCGTTGCAGCATTAAACGAAGCAATCGCAGCTGCAAATGTTGTATTAGCAAATGACAAAGCAAATCAAGAAGATATCGATGCTGCTCTTGCAGCAGTTGTTAAAGCTGCGAATGCATTAAAAGTACAACTTGCAGATTATACAAAAGTTAATGAAGCTGTTGCTAAAGCAGAAGCATTGAACAAAGATAACTATGTTGATTTCTCTAAAGTAGAAGCTGCTCTTGCTGCTGTTAAGTACAATTTAGATGTTACAAAACAAGCACAAGTCAATGCAATGGCGGATGCCATCAACAAAGCAGTTGCTGAATTAGTAAGAAGAGATATTGCGCCAAAATTCATGTCTGCAACATTAACAGATCGCATTTGCTTAAATGTTTATTTAAGTCTTGCTGAATCTGTATTAACAGATGAGAGCGCATATGTTGAATTCAGCACAAAAGCAATTGAACAACCAGTTCGCATTATGTTGAAAGATGTAAAACCAGAAGCAAATGGTTATTACAAAGTAACTATGCCACTATATGCTCGTTTGATGAATGATGAAGTTGTCATGAAGACACACACTGCATCAACTGATGAAACATTCACATATTCTATCGTTGAATATGCAAATGCAGTATTAGCTTCTGATCTATATGCAAAAGCTGAAAAAGATGCTGTAGAAGCAATGTTGAACTATGGTGCTATGGCTCAAAACTACTTCAACTATAACAAAGACAATTTAGCTAACGCAGCTGTTACAAATAAAGATTATGTCAATGTAACTGCAAAAGACTTTGACAAATTCTCTACAAATGTAGAAGGTGCAATGAATGGTCTTGTTTATGGTGCTACAAACTTACGTCTATTATCTGGAACTGCTTTAAGACATCACTTTAAAGTAACTCCTGCTCATTTCCAAGATGAAAACATGAAATTCTATGTTCTTGACAATGGTAAAGAAACAGAATTAACTGCTCATTGGTATGGACAAGACAAAGTTTGGGTAGAAGTAGAAAACATTTATGCTAAGAACCTAGACAAAGATTACACAGTGATTGCAAGAAATGTGACAACAAAAGAAGAAGTACGTGTAACATACAGTGCATTATCTTATGGTAAAATTGTATTTGCTCAAGAAAATGCTAAAGCAGAAACAAAAGACATTGTAAAAGCATTATATGATTACAATGTAAAAGTGAAAGCTTATCAAGACTTTATTAGAGGCGAAGAAGGAACTGAACTTTTAAAAGGTTAAAATCATTGTCACTATAAAGGGAGAGGTAGTTCGTTTATTCGAACTACCTTTTTTCTATGATTTCATGTATAATAAAAATGTCATGACAGGGGTGCTATGAAGGCTGAGATATTCCATAGGAATGATCCCTTATGACCTGATCTAGTTAATGCTAGCGTAGGGAGTCAGATCTAATATTTTTATACTAGATAGATCCACCTTGCGCCTCATGATGAGGTTTTTTTATTTATCAAAAGGAGGAAGACATGAAACGATACCGTAAATATTGGCTACCGATGATTTCATTGATGGTAACATTAGGAATTTGGGAAGCTTGTGTACAAGGCTTTGATATTAGTCTTTATATTTTGCCTGCACCAAGTAAAATATTATCATCCATTGTGGAAAACGCGAGTACCTTATGGATGCATTCTATGGTAACCTTGCAAGAGGCTATTATTGGATTATCACTTGCAGCATTATTTGCTATTATCGTAGCAATCGCAATGGACTTATCCAATACATTCAAACACAGTATTTTTCCACATTTAGTTGTGACACAAACGGTTCCAGTGATGGTGCTTAGTCCATTGTTTAGTATTTGGCTAGGCTTTGGTATGGCACCTAAAATTTTGATGGTTATCTTAATGTGCTTTTTCCCAATCGCAATTGCATTCTGTGATGCTTTACAACAAGTTGATCAAAAACAGATTAACTTGTTAAAGAGTTTTGGTGCAAACAAATGGCAAATCTATAAATATGTCAAGATACCAGCTGCTGCAACGGCACTCTTCTCTGGTTTAAAAGTTGCAGCTACCTATTGTATTGGTGGTGCAATTGTTGGAGAGTGGATCAGTGCTTCAGCAGGACTTGGATATTATATGATTCGTGTAAAAAACGGGTATATGTTAGATAAAGTATTTGCCTGTGTCGTTGTCATCATTCTTTGGAGCTTATTATTGCATTCTGCGATTGCATTGATTGAGTGGATCGCTTTTCCTTATAAACGCAAGCGGGAGGGAAAAAGAAAATGAGAAAGATTGGATGTTTATTATTATCAGTATGTATGGTATTGGTAATGGCTGGTTGCAGTAGTAACAACACAGCAAAAGAAGAAGGTAACAAAAAAGTTACGTTGATGCTTGATTATGTGCCAAATACAAACCACACAGGTTTCTATGTAGCACAAGAAAAAGGGTATTTTAAAGATCAAGGTTTAGATGTTGAAATCCTTGAACCAGGAGATGATGCAACAAGCGCTACATTAGTTGCAGCTGGTAAAGCTGACTTTGGTGTAAGCTACCAAGAAGATGTGACATATGCTAGAACATCAGAAGAACCATTGCCAATTCGTGCAATCGCAACGATTATTCAACATAATACAAGTGGATTCGTATCTTTAAAAGATGCAAACATTAAAGGTCCAAAAGACTTTGAAGGAAAAACATATGCAGGATGGCAAGCTCCTAGTGAAGAAGCAGTCATCAAAGCAGTTATGAACAAAGCTGGTGCAGATTTTAATAAATTACAAATTATCGGTGCTTCAGGTGCAGGATTTGCAGCATTAGGAAAAACAGAAGATTTACACTGGGAATTTGAAGGATGGTCAGTCATCAAAGCTAGAATGGATGGTTTTGATTTAGATTATCTACCATTAAAAGACTTAGACGAACGTTTAGACTATTACACACCAGTAATCATCACAAATGAAAAAATGATCAGTGAAGATGCAGAAACAGTACAAAAATTCATGAACGCAGTAAAAAAAGGATATGAATATGCCATCGACAATCCTGATGAAAGTGCTGAAATCTTACACAAGATCATTCCAGATACAGATTTAGACTTCTTAAAAGAAAGTCAAAAATACTTAAGTGCACAATATAGCAAAGATAGCGATACTTGGGGACTTATGAAAGATGAAGTATGGGATCGTTATACAGACTTCATGTTTGAATATAAATTGATCAGTGAAAAGATTGCTGCTGATCAACAATATACAAATCAATTCTTAAAATAAAAGGAGACTGATTATGAAATTAAGTGTGAAGGATTTATCCATTTCTTTTAATGAGAAAAAAATACTCGATGGTGTTAACTTTTCGGTAGAAGAAGGAGAGTTTGTTGCAATTATTGGTCCTAGTGGCTGTGGAAAATCAACGATTCTAAATATCCTAGCAGGGGTATTAAAAGCGGATCGTGGCAGTTATGCAGTTGATGGTCAATGTGTTACATCCATCTCTTCACACTTTGCTTATATGCCTCAAAATGATTTGTTGATGCCTTGGATGACCATCCTAGACAATGTCACATTATATGGAAGTATTCATCATCAACACAAAGAGGCGGTGGATCGTGCCTTAAAAGAATTTGAAGTATTTGGTCTAGATGGCTATCAATATGCATATCCACATGAATTATCAGGTGGAATGAGACAGCGTGCAGCCTTTCTTAGAACGGCGTTATGCAGTGCGGACATTATGTTACTAGATGAACCCTTTGGTGCTCTAGATGTCATCACGCGCAATGAGATGCAAGACTGGCTTTTAAAACTTCGGAAAGAACTAGGCTCTACAACCTTATTAGTCACACATGATATTGATGAAGCCTTATACTTAGCAGATCGCATTCTCATCCTATCGAAATCTCCTGCAACGATTTGTGAAGAGATTTCCTTAAAAGGAGTAGAGAAATCAAGAGAGTGGTTATTTTCTCAAGGAGACTTAAAGAAAGATATCTATGATAAGCTCAAAGAAGAAACTGCATGATGCCCATGTTCATATTCATGATGAAGCGCTAGTCTTAAAGATGAAACAAGAAGAGATTTCTTGTATCGCAAATGCTGCTAGCCTAGAAGAGTATGCCTTTCTGAAAGACATGCATAGGATCTATGATGGTATTCATATCAGTGCTGGCATTCATCCTTGGAATGTTGAAAAGCAACGATATGAGCAGATGGAGCCGATGTTACAAGATGCAAGCTTCATTGGTGAAATCGGAATGGACAATGTCTGGTGTGAATGTGCACTAGAGAAACAAGAAGAAGTATTCAAACGTCAATTACAATATGCGATGGATGCAAAGAAACCTGTTATCCTTCATACGAAGGGCATGGAAAAGGAAATCTTAGCATGCATCAAAGACTATCCAAATACCTATCTTGTGCATTGGTATTCTTGTAATCAATATCTAGAAGACTATATCAAACTAGGCTGTTGGTTTACGATTGGTGTATCCTTCATGCAAGATGAAGCAGTAAAACAAGTCGCTTTAAAAGCACCACTTGATCACATCTTGCTAGAAAGCGATGGTCTTGATGCCATTGCCTGGGCAATGGGGAATACAATTGGTGTGCAAGACTATCCAAAGGTACTAGAAACGAGCTTGATTAATCTAGGAAAGCTTAGAGGAATGCATCCTGATGAATTCATAGAAACTTTGGATAAAAACTATAAAACTTTTATAAAATTAGGAGAAAATCGGTAAATTTTACCGATTTTTTTCAATTTTAGGAAGAAAAATTATCAAAAAAGACTGAAAGCGCATACAAAATATTGGTTAAAATGGGAGAATAAAAAGTTTAAAAAAAGCCCGTAAAAAAAGCAAAAAAAACGTAAAAAAAGGGTTGTATTAATAGGGGGTATATGTTAGAATATGGGCACGACCGCAATGACATGCGAGGTTGCCGACCCACTGATAAACGTTGTCATGGACGGCGAGGTCGGGTAATTCGCATCGAGCGAGTCTATAGTCGATATAGACGAAAGGAGACATATTCATGGCAAAAAATAGCGTAAGAATTCGCTTAAAAGCCTACGAACACAGAATCTTAGATGCATCTGCAGAAAAGATCGTTCAGGCAGCACAAGCTCACGGTGCTAAAAAAATTGTTGGACCAGTACCACTTCCAACTGAAAAGCAGATCGTAACAGTTCTGCGTGCGGTACACAAATACAAAGATTCTCGTGAACAATTCGAGATCAGAACGCACAAACGTTTAATTGAGATCGTCGGACCTACGGCAGAAACAATCGATTCATTGAGTCGTTTAGAATTGCCAAGTGGTGTTGACATCGAAATTAAGCTGTAATGGAGGTGACATCATGAAAGGTATTCTTGGACGTAAACTTGGAATGACACAGGTATTTACGGAAGAAGGAACACTTATTCCGGTTACTGTTGTTGAAGCTACACCAAACGTAGTATTACAGAAAAAAACAGTGGAAAACGATGGATACGAAGCTGTTCAATTAGGATTCGAAGATGTTAAAGAATCTCGCAGCACAAAACCTGCTAAAGGACATGCTGCAAAAGCAAACACTGCTGCTAAACGTTTCACTCAAGAAGTACGTGATTGCGAATTAGATGTTAACCTAGGTGATGAAGTTAAAGTTGATATCTTCTCTGCTGGAGAAACAGTTGATGTTATCGGAACTAGCAAAGGTAAAGGATATAACGGTACAATCGTTCGTAACAATGCTCATCAAGGACCTAAATCACATGGTGGATCTAAAAACATCCGTCACATCGGTTCATTAGCAACAAACGGTATTACATCTCGCCAAGGTAGAATCATCAAAGGAACGATTATGGCAGGTCAGTTAGGTGGATACAGAACAACTAACCAAAACTTGACAGTAATCAAAGTTGATGTTGAAAACAACTACTTATTAATTAAAGGAAACGTGCCTGGACCTAAACGTGGTTTAGTAATGGTACGTACTGCTAAATGTACTAAAGGAGACAAAGCTCCAGTTACTTTAGTAGATTACACGAAAGAGGAGGAATAAAAGATGCCTAACATGGACGTATTAAACCAAGCTGGCGAAAAGCTTCGTGAAATTACTCTTGCTGAATCTGTATTTGGCATCGAGCCAAATCAACAATGTATCTTTGATGCAGTTGTAATGCAACGTGCTAGCATGCGCCAAGGAACTCACGACACTAAAAACCGTACAGAAGTACGTGGTGGTGGACGTAAACCTTGGAGACAAAAAGGAACTGGACGTGCTCGTCAAGGTTCTATCCGTGCTACACAATGGAGAGGTGGAGGAATCGTATTCGGACCAACTCCTAGAAGCTATGCTTACAAATTAAACAAAAAAGTTCGTCGTTTAGCACTTAAATCAGTATTATCTGAAAAAGTGTTAGAAAACGCTATGAGCGTTGTAGATAAATTCGAATTAGAAGCTCCAAAAACAAAAGCTTTCAACGAAATTATCAAAAACTTAGACGCACCAAGAAAAACATTATTCGTAGTATCTGAAGCTGAAGATTTTGAAAATGCATTCTTAAGCATGAGAAACATCCCTTCAATGATGATGTTAACTGCTGATGGATTAAATGTTTACGATGTCGTAAATGCTAACAAAATCGTCTTTACAGAAGCTGCTGTTAAAGATGTTGAGGAGGCACTTGCATAATGAATAACTATAGAGACATTATTATTCGCCCAATCATCACTGAAAAAACAATGAGATACATGGACGAAGACAACAAGGTAACCTTCGAGGTTAAAAAAGGCGCTAACAAAACTTTAGTTAAACAAGCCGTAGAAAGCATCTTCGGTGTTGACGTAGTAAGTGTTAACGTTGTAAACGTAAAACCTAAAACTAAAAGAATGGGTAAATACGTTGGTAAAACAAAAGCTGTTCGTAAAGCATATGTAAGAATTGCTGAAGGACAAGACATTAACTTATTCGGCGAAGAAGAAGCTAAATAAGAACAGGAAGAAGAACGCTATTTCCTGGATAAATATTGCGTAAGGAGGAAATTGACACATGCCAATTAAAAAGTATAAACCGACCACTCCAGGTCGTCGTGGTATGACTAGCTTGTCACGTGAAGAAATCACTGCAAGCAAGCCAGAAAGATCTTTAGTTGCACCTTTAAATAGCAAAGGTGGAAGAAACAACAACGGACGTATCACAACTCGTCATCAAGGTGGAGGGCACAAACGTGCTTACCGTATCATCGACTTCAAACGTAACAAAGATGGTATCCCTGCAAGAGTTGCAACAATCGAATACGATCCAAACCGTTCTGCAAACATCGCTTTATTAAACTATGCAGATGGTGAAAAACGTTATATCATCGCTCCTAAAGGATTAACTGTTGGAATGACAGTTGTATCTGGAGAAGGTGCTGATATTAAAGTGGGAAATGCTTTAGAAATGGGTAACATTCCTGAAGGTACATTCATCCACAACATCGAACTTAAACCTGGTAAAGGTGGACAATTAGCTCGTTCAGCTGGTGCATCTGCTCAAATCTTAGGTATTGAAGACAAATATGTTACAGTACGTTTAGTATCTGGTGAAGTTCGTAAAATTTTGTCTAACTGCCGTGCTACAATCGGTCAAGTTGGTAACGAAGACCACAGTCTAGTTAACTACGGTAAAGCTGGACGTAACCGTTGGAGAGGTATTCGCCCAACAGTTCGTGGTTCTGTTATGAACCCTAACGATCACCCTCATGGTGGTGGTGAAGGACGTACTCCAGTAGGACGTAAATCACCAATGACTCCTTGGGGTAAAAAAGCTATGGGTGTTAAAACTCGTAAAGCTAAAAAAGCGTCTACGAAATTAATCGTTCGTCGTCGTAATGGTAAATAGGCAAAAGGAGGAAATGAAAAATGAGTCGTAGTTTAAAAAAGGGCCCATTCTGTGATGACCATTTAATGAAAAAGGTTGAAGCACTGAATGCTGCTGGTAAAAAACAAGTTATCAAAACTTGGTCACGTCGTTCAACAATTTTCCCTCAGTTTGTGGAACATACATTTGCTGTTTATAACGGTAAAGAACATATGCCTGTTTATGTTACAGAAGACATGGTAGGACACAAACTTGGTGAATTCGTGCCAACACGTAAATACGCTGATCATGGCGCTGATGACAAGAAAGCTAGAAGATAAAACAAGGAGGAATATCTAAATGGAAGTAAAAGCAACTGCAAAAACATTACGTATCCCACCTAGAAAAGCTCGTCTTGTAATCGACTTGATCCGTGGGAAAAACGTTGACGAAGCTGCTGCAATTTTGAAATTTACACCAAATGTTGCTGCAGAATCAATCGCAAAAGTATTAAAATCTGCTGTATCTAATGCAGTAAACAATAACGATATGAATGAAGAAAAATTATACGTGAAAGCATGTTACGCTAACGAAGGCGTTACTTTAAAACGTTTCATGCCACGTGCAAAAGGATCTGCAAGTGCAATCCACAAACGCACCAGCCACATTACTGTAGTGGTTGACGAGCGTAATTAAGGAGGTAGCTCATGGGACAGAAAGTTAGTCCGATCGGAATGCGAGTTGGCGTTATCCGTGATTGGGAATCAAGATGGTACGCTGACAAAGATTATGCCGATTTATTACTAGAAGATGTTAAAATTCGTGAATTCTTATTCGCTGAATGCAAAGCAGCTTCTGTATCAAGAATTGAAATTGAACGTTCTAAAAACCGTGTAGAAATTATGATCCGTACAGCTCGTCCTGGTGTGATCATCGGAACAAACGGTGAAAATATCGAAAACTTGAAAAAGAAATTAGAAAAATTAACTGGTGGAAAAAACATCTATGTTAAAGTATTAGAAATTGCTAATCCAGACTTAGATGCTCGCTTAGTTGCTCGTAGCATTGCTGACCAGTTAGAACAACGTGCAAGTTTCCGTACTGCTCAGAAAAAAGCAATCCAAAGAACTATGCGCGCTGGAGCTAAAGGAATTAAAACAGCTGTATCTGGACGTTTAGGTGGAGCTGATATGGCTCGTACTGAAGGATATAGTGAAGGAGTTGTTCCTTTACATACATTACGTGCTGACATCGACTATGCTTGGGAAGAAGCTTCTACTCAATATGGTCGTTTAGGTGTTAAAGTATGGATTTGCCGTGGTGAAGTATTACCTGGACAAATGGTACAAGAACCTGAAGCACCAAAAGGAATGAACGATCGTCGTCGTGGACGTCGTAACAATCGTAACGGACGTAACGACAACCGCAACCGTAACAACGGCCCAAGAAAAGCTGCTGGAAACGCTCCTAAAAACGCAGAAGGAGGAAACTAATTATGTTAATGCCAAAAAGAACAAAATATAGAAGACCTCACCGTTTAAGTTACGAAGGACGCGCTAAAGCTGGTCGCGACGTATCATTTGGTGAATATGGTTTAATGGCTGATACTGGTGCTTACATCAGTAACCGTCAAATCGAAGCTGCTCGTATCGCTATGACACGTTATATGAAACGTGGTGGTAAGGTTTGGATTCGTATCTTCCCTCACATGGCAAGAACGAAAAAACCTCTAGAAGTACGTATGGGTTCTGGTAAAGGTGCACCTGAAGGATGGGTAGCAGTAGTTCAACCAGGACGTGTAATGTTTGAAATCGCTGGGGTACCTGAAGAAGTTGCACGTGAAGCATTCCGTTTAGCTTCTCACAAATTACCAGTTAAAACAAAATTTGTTAGAAAAGGAGAAACGAAATAATGACAGCGAAAGAGATCAGAGAATTAAGTAACACTGAAATTGAACAACAGATCGAAACGCTTAAAGATGAACTTTTTAATCTTCGTTTCCAACAAGCAACGGGACAGTTAACTAACACTGCACGTTTAAAAGCAGTTAAAAAAGATATCGCCCGTATGAAAACCGTATTGACTGAGCGCGAGCTTAGCAATCAGGATTAAGGAGGATCACTAAGTTATGGAAAGATCTAACCGTAAAGTTTATCGTGGAACTGTTGTTTCAGATAAAATGGACAAAACAATTACTGTAATTGTTGAAACTAAAAAAACACACCCATTATATGGTAAACGTGTTAAATATTCTAAAAAGTTTAAAGCTCATGACGAAAACAACGAAGCAAGAATCGGAGATAAAGTTGTAATTATGGAAACTCGTCCATTATCAGCTACAAAACGTTTCCGCTTAGTTGAAATCGTTGAAAAAGCTGTTCAGCTATAGGCGCTAGGAGGTAGACATTCATGATCCAGAATGAAAGTAGATTACGCGTCGCTGACAACACTGGAGCCAAAGAAGTATTGGTTATCCGTTGTTTAGGTGGTAGCGTTCGTAAGTTTTCAAACATCGGGGATATCGTTGTCTGTGCTGTAAAACAGGCTGCTCCTGGTGGAACTGTAAAAAAAGGTGATGTTGTAAAAGGTGTAATCGTACGTACTAAACGTGGTGTTCGCCGTGACAACGGAACTTATATCAAATTTGATGACAATGCTGTAGTCCTAATTAAAGACGACAAAACTCCACGTGGAACTCGTATTTTCGGACCAGTAGCAAGAGAATTACGTGACAAAGACTTCATGAAAATTGTGTCTTTGGCACCAGAAGTATTATAGGGAGGTGTTCTTGTGAAGATCAAAAAAGGTGATAAGGTACAAGTTATTACAGGTGCTTACAAGGGCACTATCGCTGAAGTAACTAAAGTTTTACCTAAAGAAAACAAAGTTATCGTTGAAGGTGTTAACTTAGCTAAAAAACACTTAAAACCAACACAAGCTAACCCAGAAGGTGGTATTATCGAAAAAGAAATGCCAATCCATGTTAGTAACGTAATGGCTTACGATAGCAAGGCTAAAAAAGCTAGCCGTGTCGGATTCGAAATGAAAGAAGACAAAAAAGGAAACACAACAAAGGTTCGCGTCTACAAAAAAACTGGCGCTGAAGTTAAGTAGGAGGGTTAAAGGATGAACCGCCTAAATCAGAAATATACAGATGTAGTAGTACCTAACTTAATGAAAAAGTTCAACTACAAATCAGTTATGGAAGTTCCTTATGTTGACAAAATCGTTATCAACATGGGAATGGGTGAAGCAATTGCCAATCCAAAGGTACTAGATGAAGCAATCGCTGAACTAGCTCAGATCACTGGTCAAGCTCCAGTTGTTACAAAAGCTAAAAAATCAATCGCAAACTTCAAATTACGTGAAGGTATGCCTATTGGATGTAAAGTAACTTTACGTAAAGAAAAAATGTATGATTTCTTAGACAAATTAATGAACATCTCATTACCACGTGTACGTGACTTCCGTGGAGTATCAACTACTTCATTCGATGGTCGTGGTAACTACACATTAGGTATTAAAGAACAATTAATTTTCCCTGAAATCAACTACGATAAAGTTAACAAAGTACGTGGTATGGATATCGTTATCGTTACTACTGCTAAAACTAACGAAGAAGCTAAGGCATTACTTGTTGAATTAGGTATGCCTTTCAAGAAATAGGAGGACTTTCAAAATGGCAAAAAAAGCAATGATTAACAAATCTAAACGTCCTCAAAAGTTCCAAGTGCGTGAGTACACACGTTGTGAACGTTGTGGCCGTCCTCACTCAGTTTTACGTAAATACAAACTATGCCGTATTTGCTTCCGTGAATTGGCTTATAAAGGTCAAATCCCGGGTGTAAAAAAGGCAAGTTGGTAATCAGATAGGAGGAATACAGTCATGATGATAATGACAGATCCGATTGCAGATATGCTAACTAGAATTCGTAACGGTTTACAAGCTCGTCACGAAGTTGTAGAAGTTCCTGCAAATAAAGAAAAAATCGAAATCGCAAGAATTTTAAAAGAAGAAGGATTCATTACAGATTATAGTGTTGCTGGAGAAGTTAAGAAAACTATCACAGTTACATTAAAATATGGTCCAAATAACGAAAAAGTTATCAATGGATTAAAGAGAGTTTCAAAACCTGGATTACGTGTATACGCTAAAGTGGACGAAGTTCCTCGCGTATTAAACGGTTTAGGTATTGCTATCGTCTCTACATCTCATGGTTTAATGACAGATAAAGAAGCTAGAGCTAAACACGTTGGTGGCGAAGTAATCGCCTACGTGTGGTAATCTAGACGGAGGTAAATTAGAATGTCACGTATCGGTAATAAAGCGATTACCATTCCTGCTGGCGTTGAAGTAACAATCGCTAGTGGGAATGAGGTGACTGTTAAAGGACCTAAAGGAACTTTAACTCGTCAATTTGATTCTATGTTTGGAATCGTAAATGAAGAAAACGTTTTGACAGTAACTCGTCCAAACGATTTAAAAGCAACTAAACAATTACACGGAACAACTCGTGCATTATTACATAACATGGTTGAAGGTGTAACTAACGGTTATACTAAAGAACTTGAATTAGTTGGTATCGGGTTCCGTGCTGCAATGAGTGGTAAAAAATTAACATTAAACATTGGTTACTCTCACCCAATCGAATTCAATGTTGAAGAAGGTTTAACTGTTGAATGTACTTCAGCAACTAACATCAAAGTATCAGGTATTGATAAACAACGTGTTGGTGAATTCGCTGCAAATGTTCGTGCTGTTAGAAAACCAGAACCTTACAAAGGCAAAGGTATTCGCTACAAAGGTGAATATGTTCGTCGTAAGGAAGGTAAAACAGCAGGTAAGAAATAGTGGGAAAGGAGAAATTGAACAATGCTTAAGAAAGTATCTAGAAATGATGAGCGTTTACGCCGTCACTTGCGTGTTCGTACCAAAATCAGCGGTACTCCTGAATGTCCCCGCCTGAACGTTTTCCGTTCAAACAGCCACATTCACGCGCAGATCATCGATGATGTTAACGGAACTACATTAGTTTCTGCTAGCAGCGTTGAAATGAAATTAACAAATGGTGGTAACGTTGAAGCTGCTAAAGCTGTTGGAGCTGAAGTTGCTAAACGTGCAATTGAAAAAAATATCAACAATGTAGTATTCGATCGTGGAGGATATATCTACACTGGTCGAGTTAAAGCATTAGCTGATGCGGCTAGAGAAGCCGGATTGAAATTTTAGGAGGTTAGGCGAATGGAACGTAAACCAAGAAGAAATCGCGAAGTAGAAAAAGAATTCGAAGAACGCGTCGTAACCATTAACCGTGTAACAAAAGTAGTAAAAGGTGGTCGCCGCTTCCGTTTTGCTGCTCTAGTTGTTATCGGAGATAAAAAAGGTCGTGTAGGATTCGGTACAGGAAAAGCTAACGAAGTTCCTGATGCAATCAAAAAAGCGATCGAAAATGCTAAGAAAAACGTATTCAACGTACCTATCGTAGGAACTACAATTCCTCATACAGTAACTGGACGTTACGGAGCTGGAGAAATCTTCCTTCGTCCTGCTACAGAAGGTACTGGAGTTATCGCTGGTGGTCCAGTTCGTGCAGTATTAGAACTTGCTGGTATCAACGATATCTTATCTAAATGTTTAGGAAGCCGTACACCTATTAACATGGTTCGTGCTACGATCACAGCATTAAAAGATTTAAAAACAATCGAAGATGTTGCTCGTCTACGTGGTAAAAAACCAGAAGAAATTCGCGGTTAACAGGAGGTATATCACATGAAATTACATGAATTAACTTATACTGAAGGTGCTAGACAAGCAAGTTACCGTGTAGGACGTGGACACGCTTCTGGAAATGGTAAAACTGCTGGAAAAGGGCACAAAGGACAAAAAGCTAGATCAGGTGGAGGAGTTCGCTTAGGATTTGAAGGTGGACAAACACCACTTGCTAGACGTTTACCTAAAAGAGGATTTACAAACTTTACTCGTAAAGAATATGCAATTGTTAATGTTGAATCTTTAAATAGATTTGAAGATGGTACTGAAGTAACACCAGCATTATTAATCGAATGCGGTCTAGTTAAAAAAGAATTAGATGGTGTTAAAATTTTAGGTGTAGGAGAATTAGCTAAAAAACTTACTGTAAAAGCTAATAAATTCTCTAAATCAGCTTTAACTGTAATCGAACAAGCAGGCGGAAAAGCAGAGGTTATCTAAGATGTTTAGCATGGTTTCCAACATGTTCAAGAATAAGGATATTCGTAAAAGAATATTCTTTACTCTTGCCATGTTGTTTGTATTTCGCTTTGGAACAGCTATTACTGTTCCAGGTGTAGATACATCATCACTAACAAGAACTAACAACTCATTATTAGATATGATTAACCTTCTTGGTGGTGGTGGACTGGAACAGATGTCTATCTTCGCGATGGGTGTCGGGCCATACATCACAGCATCTATTATTATTCAGTTACTATCTATGGACGTTATACCAGCTTTAACAGAATTATCTAAAGGCGGAGCATCTGGACGTAAACAGATTGACCGCTATACAAGATATTTAGCAGTAGTACTTAGTTTTTTCCAAGCATCTATGCTAATTTACGGATTCTCAAGAACTTATCCAGATCTATTAATGAATGGAAACGGATGGTCAAGTATCCTATATGTGGCTACGGTATTAACTGCAGGTAGTATGTTTCTATTATGGATCGGTGATAATATCACAACAAAAGGAATTGGAAACGGTGTTTCTATGATCATTGCTGCTGGTATCATCGCACGATTACCATTTGAATTTACAACAGCATGGAATACTTTGGTGGACACATCAAGTAGTTCAGCTACATTTAATGGTTTATTAGGATTTGGTGGTTATATCTTCTGTTATTTACTAATCATCGTATTCGTTGTATTTATGCAAACAGCAGAACGTAAAATCCCTATCCAATATACTTCAAGTACTGTCACAACACGCAGAAAAGATATGACTTATTTACCATTAAAAATTAACTCAGCAAGTGTTATCCCAGTTATCTTCGCATCTGCTTTAATGGTTGCACCATTACAGATCATCAAAATGGTAACTGCTGCTGAATGGGTACATACAGTGGAATACTTCTTAGGTATGCAAACTCTAGTTAGTTTAGCAATCTATGTTGTATTAATCTTGTTGTTCACATTCTTCTACACTAAATTACAGGTTGATCCTGAAAAAATCGCTGAAAATTTAGGTAAATCTGGTACATATATTCCTGGTGTTCGTCCTGGTACTGAAACTAAAGAATATATTAACAAGGTATTAAATAGAATCACAGTATTAGGAGCTGTGGGGCTTGCATTTATCGCAGTCTTACCACACATCCTTCCTCTTGTTACTAGCCTTCCTAGCTCAATGGGAATCGGTGGTACAGGTATCATCATCGTCGTTGGTGTTGCAATGGAAACTGTGAAACAAATTGAAGGACGTTTAACACAGAAATCTTATAGAGGATTCTTACAAAGATAGAAGGTGGAACTCATGAATATCTTGATTATGGGTGGACCTGGTGCTGGTAAAGGTACTATGTCTGCTAAAATTGTTGAAAAATTTAACGTTAACCACATTTCAACAGGAGACATCTTCCGTTCTGAAATCGGAAACGGAACTGCTCTTGGACTTGAAGCAAAAGGTTACATGGACAAAGGAATGTTAGTTCCTGATGAACTTGTTAACAACATGGTTAAAAGTTATTTAGAAAATTTAGAAGATAAGAAAAATGGTTATCTTCTAGATGGATACCCAAGAACATTGGATCAAGCAAAAGCATTCGATGAATTATCAGCTAATTCAGATTTAGCAATCGATAAAGTTATCGCAATGGATATTGCATTCGATGTATTGGCTGGAAGAATTACTGGTCGCCGCTTGTGTAAACAATGTGGAGAGATCTACCACTTACAGTCAAAACCACCAAAAGTTGCAAATGTTTGCGATAACTGCGGTGGAGAGCTTTATCAACGTAAAGATGATACAGTTGAAAGCTTAACAGTTAGATTGGATGAATATACAAAACAAACTGCTCCAGTACTTGATTATTATGCTAACAAAGGTATTGTTAGTAAGATCAATGCTGATCAACCAATCGAAAATGTCTGGAACGACGTCTTGAAGGCTTTAGAGGATTAATCAAAAATGATTCAACCAAAGTCAAATCAGGAGTTGACATTTATGAAAAAAGCAGGTATAATTGTTGCGCTCGCACATCGTGCGGCGCAAGCAGTTATACAGCCTGGAATTACTACAAAAGAAATAAACGAAGTCGTAGAAAATACGATTCTTAACAATGGCGGGACACCGTCATTTAAGGGTTTATATGGGTTTCCAGCTGCTGCATGTATATCTGTAAATTCCGTCATGGTGCATGGTGTTCCAGATGACACTGTACTACATGATGGGGACATTGTATCAGTAGATATCGGTGCCTGTTATGAAGGGTACCATGGAGACTCAGCATGGACGTATGCTGTCGGTAATATCAGCGAAGATGCGAAATCTTTAATGAAAATTGGCGAAGAATCTTTATTTGAAGGTTTAAAAATGGCAAAAGCTGGGAATCATCTAACTGATATATCTCATGCAATCGGAGAATATGTGTTCAAACACGGTTATTCATTGCCAAGAGATTATGCAGGACATGGTATTGGAACTTCTGTCCATGAAGATCCGACAGTTCCAAATTTCGGCCCCGCAGGTCAGGGAATTCTATTAGAAGAAGGTATGACCATTGCTGTAGAACCAGCGGTTTTACAAGGAAGGCCACACACTCGATTGTTAAGTGACGGATGGGGAGTTGCCACGAAAGATGGTGGATTAACTGTTCATTACGAACATACAATCATGATCACTAAAGAAGGGTATGAAATACTCACAACTGTAAAAGAGGAGGAACAGCCAAGTAATGGGTAAGCAAGATGTTATTGAAATGGATGGAGAAGTCGTAGACACTCTTCCAAATGCAATGTTCAAAGTGAAATTAGGAAACGGACACGAAATACTGGCTCACGTTTCTGGTAAAATCCGCATGCACTACATCCGCATTTTACCAGGGGATCGTGTTACTGTAGAAATTTCACCTTATGATTTAACACGTGGGCGAATTACATTCCGACACAAATAAGTCGTGAATAAGGAGGAAGACGCATGAAAGTAAGACCATCTGTCAAACCAATATGCGATAAGTGCCGCATTATTAAACGTAAAGGCCGTGTCATGGTCATTTGCGAAAATCCAAAACACAAACAAAGACAAGGAAATTAATGGAGGTGTAATGTAAAATGGCTCGTATTGCAGGTGTTGACTTACCACGCGATAAACGCGTAGTAGTATCATTAACGTACATTTACGGAATCGGCCGCACAACTGCGGAACAGATTCTAGCAAAAACAGGAATCAGTGAAGATATCCGTGTAAAAGATTTAACTGACGATCAAGTTAATGCAATCCGTACAGAAATCGACGCAATCAAAGTAGAAGGTGATTTACGTCGTGATGTCGCATTAAACATTAAACGTCTAATGGAAATTGGATGTTACCGTGGAATCCGTCACCGTAAAGGTTTACCGGTTCGCGGACAGAGAACAAAAACAAATGCTCGTACGCGTAAAGGTCCAGTTCGTACAGTAGCAAACAAAAAGAAATAGGACGATAGGAGGAAATTAAAATGGCAAAAAACGTAAAAGCGGGCGCACGTAAACGTAAAGCACGCAAGAATATTGCTCGTGGATGTGCTCATATTCATTCAACTTTTAACAATACCATCGTTACTATTACTGACGAAAACGGAAACGCTGTAGCATGGTCTAGCGCTGGTGCATTGGGGTTCAAAGGTTCTCGTAAATCTACTCCATTCGCAGCTCAGATGGCTGGAGAAGCTGCAGGTAAAGCAGCAATAGAAAATGGTATGAAAACAGTATCAGTAAACGTTAAAGGTCCAGGACCTGGACGTGAAGCAGCTGTAAGAGCATTACAGGTTGCAGGATTAGAAATTACAATGATTAACGATGTAACTCCTATTCCACACAACGGTTGTCGTCCACCTAAACGACCACGTGGTTAATCAATAAACTAATTGAGGAGGTATAATATGCAAAAATTCGAACGTGCACAATTTGAAGTAAAAGAATATGATGATTCAAAACATTATGGTAAGTTTGTATTTGAACCTTTAGAAAGAGGTTTCGGCACAACTATTGGAAATGCACTAAGACGTGTTTTGCTCTCCTCTTTACCGGGAGCTGCCGTATTTTCAATTAAGGTTGACGGGGTTTACCACGAGTTTACATCTATTCCAGGGATTGTAGAAGACGTTACTTCAATGATCTTGAATATCAAAACATTAGTTATGAAAATTCAAGATGATGAAGTTTATACATTACGTATTTCTAAACAAGGACCTGGGGAAGTAACTGGCGCAGATATTATCTGTCCGGAAGGAGTAGAGATTTTAAGTAAAGATTTACATATCTGTACTCTTGAAGAAGGCGGAGTATTGGAAATGGAATTACAAGCTCGTATCGGGCGTGGATATGTAAGCGCAGATGGAAACAAACGCTTATACCAAAATCCAAATCAGCCTTTAGGAATCATTTATACTGATTCTATCTATACACCAATTGAAAAGGTTTCTTATTCAGTTGATCCAACTCGTGTTGGTCAAAATGCAAACTATGACAAAGTAACTTTAGAAATCTGGACAGATTCTTCAATCAGTCCTGCTGAATCTTTGGCATTATCTGCAAAAATTCTAATTGATCATTTAGAGTTATTAACAAGTGTTGATGAAGCTGTAAATGATATGGAATCTGTTATGAAAGAAGCACAAGGTGAAGTTCAGAACAAAGGTCTTGTAATGATGATTGAAGATCTTGACTTATCTGTTCGTTCATATAACTGCTTAAAACGTGCAGGTATCCAAACAGTAGAAGAATTAACTCAACGTACTGAAGATGAAATGATGAGAGTACGTAATTTAGGTAAGAAATCACTTAAAGAAGTTAAAGATAAACTGTATGATTTAGGCTTAAACTTTAAGTCATACGAATAAAGATATTTATTCGCAAAGGAGGTTAACAACCAATGTGGAATCGTAGATTAGGACGTACAGCTGATCACCGTAAAGCTTTACTACGTAACATGGCTACATCAGTAATTGCTCACGGTCAGATCGAAACAACTGAAATGAAAGCAAAAGAACTTCGTTCTGTTGTTGATGAATTAATCACTTTAGCAAAACGTGGAGACTTACATGCACGTCGCCAAGCTGCTAAATTTGTAAAAGATGTTGTTGTTGATGAAGCAACTGGTCAAACAGCATTACAAAAATTATTCAACGAAATTGGACCTGCATACAAAGATCGCAATGGTGGATATACTAGAGTTGTTAAAACTAGAATCCGTCGTGGAGATGCTGCTCCAATGGCAATCATTGAATTAGTGAAATAATCAAACTGACATCATGTTCGCATGATGTCTTTTTTTTAAATTCTTTTTCAAAGTTCGTTTATAAATGCTATAATAGGAATGTTTCAAATTTGAGGTGGAAAATATGGAATTGATTAAAGAAATGGAAGCATATGCTTTAGAACATGATGTGCCAATTATGCAAAAAGAAGGAATTACCTTCATGTGTAACTTTATTAAGGAACATCAGATTAAAAATATATTAGAAATTGGAAGTGCAATTGGCTATTCTGCAATCTGTATGGCATTGCAAGATCCTGAAATTCATGTTACAACAATCGAACGTGATGAAGTTCGCTATCAAAAAGCTGTGGAAAATATTCATAATGCACACTTAGAAGATCGTATTACGATTATTTATGGGGATGCATTAGAGACTACGGTTGAGGGTGAATTTGATTTATTATTCATTGATGCTGCCAAAGCACAATATATTAAATTCTTCGAACGTTATACCGTCTATTTAAAACAACATGGGTATGTCATCACTGACAATTTGAAGTTCCATGGATTTGTAGAGCATAGAGAACGCGTGATGAGCCGTAACTTAAGACAGCTTGTTACTAAGATTTCAAAGTTTGTGAAATACTTAAAAGAAAGAGAAGATTATGATACGACTTTCTATGATTTTGGTGATGGTGTAGGGATCTCTCAAAAAAAATAGTTTCAATGTTCTTTCATAGTAAACTGTGTTACAATAGAGCTATGAAAGTGGTGATATTATGAAAAAAGTTTTACCTTTAATTGCAGTATTAGGTGGTGCTGCAGCCCTTGTTATGTACAAGATGAAAAAAGATGAACAGAAGAAAATCGCAGACTTAGACGAAGGCTTATTATACGATGATAATGCTGATGTTGAAGAAGATTCTAGCGAACCTGAAATCATTGTGAAACAACCAATTCAAAAAGAAGAACCTGTTGCGGCACAACCAGTTGATGAAAATGAACCAAGTTTAGGAATTTATATTGATCCAGATGCTGCTAGTGATGTTGTTTATGATGATACTTATACAAATATCTCAACAATGACCATGGCTCATTTAAAAGAATTAACAGAGCAGAATATCGCACAATTAGAGGAGCAAGGAGATTTACATGATAAAGAAAGACCTGTTTCTCATACTTTATTCTTTAATGACTTAAATGATATGCATGAATTTAATCATGAAGTCATCAATCGTGGTTATGTTGTGACAAAGGGTGCCACAGATAACGAAATCGTTGTTTTACACATTACACCAATCGATGAAGAAAAAATCTTAGAACATGTTTATTATTTGGCAAATGCATGTAATCGTAAAGGATGTTACATCAATTGGGAAACAAAACCAGTAACAGAATAATTGTATAAGAGCTGCTTAGTGCAGCTTTTTTTGTGTTATAATTGATACAATTAGATGAGGTATAGCTATGATTAAGAAAAGATTCAATTACATCACAATGGCTTTAACAAGCTTTTGTTTTCTCTATTTTGGTGCTTCTTTTATATTTGATGTTTTAAATACATGGAATCATATGTATCGTATCCTTTTTTTTGTTGCGATTGCGTTAGGAATCTTAAAGATTATAAACTTAATCTTTAACTTTAAAAAAGCAGAAAAGAAAGTACAACAGTTAACAGACATCATCATGTGGATTGTGATGTTGATCTTTGGTATTATGAATCCAACGCTTCTTTATCGTTTAGTACCAAAGTTTATTGGTTGTTGGATCTTATTGCATGCCATCGTAAAATTAATTGTCATCTATATTAAAATAAAGGATCATCTAACGATTCATATCTATCGGATTTTCTTCTTATTCATTGATTTATTCGTCAGTTCTTTCTTGATTAAAAACCCGTTACAACATCAAAAGTTAATTGGGTTTTGTATTGGATTCTACTTCTTGTTTTATGGCTTAAATCGCTTTCTAGACCTATTAAAAGAATGCATTCCAAGCACGAAGAAAGACTCTATCGAGCATCATATTCAATTAGCAATCCCACCATTTCTTTCAGCACTTCTTCCTCCACATTTGATTAAAACATTACTAGATAAAGACAAAGAAGATTTGATTAAGGAAGAGTTTGATGAAATCAAAGATGATATCTCCATCGATTTAGAAGTACTCATTCATTTAGCTCCATCTGGTCCTGCAATGTTTGGACATACAGACTTAATTTTTCATGATTATGTTATTTCTTATGGCTGTTATGATCCACATGAACGACGTCTGTTTGGAACACTTGGTGATGGTGTGGTGTTGGTTGCACAGAAAGATACCTATATATATAATTGTTTAAAGAATGAAAATAAAATATTGATTGGCTTTGGTATCCATTTAAATGAAGAACAAAAACGCTTAGTGGAAGAACAAATCAAACAATTGACGATGCGCTTTGTGCCATTTTATAGTGATGAAGAATTAAAACGCAAAGGACTTCCTTATGAGGGTCCTTGTGATGACTACATTAGTCGAGTGACTAGAACATCGCCTACTTCTCATTTTTATAAGATCAAAGAAGGAAAGCTAAAGACGTTCTTTGTGCTGTCGACAAACTGTGTATACTTCATGTCTAGTATCCTTCATGTCTTAGGTTTTAATCTCATTGATGTCAGTGGCATTATCTCACCAGGGGCTTATTATGATTTTATGAATAAACAATTTAAGAGCAACAAGGGCTTTGTGATATCAAGAAAATTATATCGCAAGAAAGATGCGGAACAATTTCATACATTTGAAAGGTGATCATACGATCATCTTTTTGTTTGACAAGTTTTGTCATACTACCTAAATATAGTTTCATTATTGTTTAAACTTTTTTTTCGTTGTATAATTAAACTGTATGCGCTGAGGTGAAAAAATGGAAAAAATTAGAGTAGAAAACTTAACATTCTCCTATGATTCAGAACAAAATGCTGTAGAGCATGTTTCTTTTGTGATCGAAGCAGGAAGCTATACGACGATTATCGGACACAATGGAAGTGGAAAAAGTACAATTGCGAAATTATTGATTGGACTTTTAGATAAAGACGAAGGTAAAATTTTTGTTGATGGACAAGAATTAACAATGGATACATTATATGAAATTCGAGATAAAGTGGGAATTGTATTCCAAAACCCAGATAACCAATTTATTGGTTCTACTGTGGCAGATGATATTGCATTTGGACTAGAAAACCATCAAGTTCCAACTGAAAAGATGCAAGATATCATTGAACGCTATGCAAAGAAAGTCAATATGACACGTTATATGGATAGTGAACCAACAAAGCTATCCGGTGGACAAAAACAACGTGTTGCCATTGCAGGGGTACTTGCGATGACGCCAGAGATTATCATTTTTGATGAATCGACAAGTATGCTAGATCCACAAGGGAAAGCAGAAATCAATGAATTGATTCAAGAAATTCATAAAGAGACAAATATTACGATTATTTCTATCACACATGATATTGAAGAAGTATCAAAATCAGATGATGTCATCGTCATGGATGGTGGACATGTGGTGATGTGTGGAAAACCAGATACGATTTTATTAAAAGAAAAGGAATTAATTGATTTACAATTAGATATTCCATTCGCATTAAAATTTAGTAATGCATTGAAAAAAGAGAAGGTCAACATTCCTTCTTGTACAACATTAGAAAGGGTGGTTGAGTCTGTATGCCAATTACGTTCAAAAATGTAGATCATACTTATAACGCAGGATCACCATTTTCTTATGCAGCTTTAAAGAATATCAATTTATCCATTCCAGAAGGAAAAGTAACAGCCATTATTGGTGAAACAGGAAGTGGAAAAACAACACTTGTGCAACACTTAAATGCCTTGTTGTTACCAACCAATGGAGAGCTTGAAATCTTAGATAAAGTGATCGTTGCGAATGAAAAGCCAAGTGATTTAAAAGCGTTGAGAAAACAAGTGGGATTAGTATTCCAATTCCCTGAGTATCAATTGTTTGAAGAGACCATTGAAAAAGATATTGCCTTTGGTCCAAAAAACTTTGGTGCAAGTGAAGAAGAAGCGCTTCAGATCGTACGTCAAGTATTACCAGTTGTAGGACTTGATGAAAGTTATTTAGAACGTTCTCCATTTGATTTATCAGGTGGACAAAAACGTCGTGTGGCAATCGCTGGAATTCTTGCGATGGACCCAGGTGTCTTAGTGCTAGATGAGCCAACAGCAGGATTAGACCCACAAGGAGCAAAAGATATGATGGAACTATTTGTTCGTATGAATAAAGAATTCCACAAGACGGTATTAATTGTCACACATGATATGGAACATGTCTTAAACTACTGTGATGAAGTCATCGTAGTGAAAGATGGAAATATTGAAAAACAATGTGATGTGAAAGAATTCTTCCAATCCATTGATCTTCTAAAACAACTTCGTATCAATCCACCTGCAATCATTCGTCTACGTGAAGAATTGATTGCGAAGGGATTTACGATTGACTCTTCCATTTTAACGATTGAGGAATTAGCGAAAGCAGTCGCAAGTGAGGTGAAGAAACATGGATAATATAGCATTAGGAAGATATTTACCCCTTCACTCCATCATTCATAACATGGACCCAAGAGCCAAAATCTTAGCCATGTTGATCTTTATGGTTGCGATTTTTATTCCAGCAGGATATACCGGATATTTCATCATTGGTCTGATTGTCATCTTAACTGCCTATCTTGCGAAGTTAAAGATGAACTTCTTATGGAGAGCGATGAAACCAATGTTGTTCATGTTGAGCTTCTTATTAATCATCAACTTACTTGTTATTCGTACAGGGGATGTATTGATCAGCATTGGTGGATGGAACATCTATACGGATGCCATTACACAAACGCTATATATCGTGATTCGTTTAGCCTTGATGGTCATCATCTCTACGATTTTAACAGCGACAACAAAACCATTAGAATTAACCTTAGGAATTGAAGACTTACTAGCTCCATTCAAAGTCATCCATGTGCCAGCTCATGAAATAGCCATGATGATTTCTATTGCGTTACGTTTCATTCCAACTCTGATTGAAGAAACACAACGTATTATGAAAGCACAGGCATCTCGTGGTGTTGACATGGAAAATGGAAAACTAGCAGAAAAAATTAAAGCGATTTTATCATTGATCGTGCCATTGTTTGTATCAGCTTTTCAACGTGCAGAAGAATTAGCGTATGCGATGGAAGCAAGAGGCTACATTCCAAATCGTCATCGTACACGTTATAAACAATTGAAAATGCACACACGTGACTATGTGATGCTAGTATGCAGCGTTCTTGTATTAGTTGGTATGATTGTTTTAAGCGTTGTTGACTTTGGCTTGATTTAAGGGTTGTTATGACTCGATATAAAGCAGTTGTCAGTTATGATGGAAGTTGTTTTGGTGGATGGCAAAAGCAGCCAAATACAAATTCTGTCCAAGAAGAAATCGAAACAGCCCTACAGATGATGCACAAGCATCCTGTGGATATTGTTGCGAGTGGAAGAACGGATGCGGGTGTCCATGCGATTGCGCAAGTGTTTCACTTTGATAGTGAAATGGAAGTATTACCCGGGAATTGGGAGAGAGCATTAAACTCGTTGTTACCAAAATCCATCCGCATGCAATCCGTTGTTCCAACAAGTGATGATTTCCATGCTCGTTTTTATGCAGTAAAGAAACGCTATGACTATTTGATTACCAACGATGTACTTAATCCCTTCCTTGAAAACTATATGGGAAAAGAGCGCTATGCATTAGATTTAGCCTATATGCAAGAGTGTGCAAATGTGTTACTAGGAACGCATGATTTCACAAGTTTCACAAGCAATAAGATTGATCCAAGAAAACCACGTGTAAAAACCATTACGCGATTAGAAGTCTTACAAGAACAAGACCATATTCGCATTATTTATGAAGGCAATGGCTTTTTACGCTATATGGTTCGTATGCTTACCCAAACATTGATTGAAGCAGGGAAACATCGTCTAACAAAAAAACAAGTACAAGAAATGCTAGAAGCAAAAGATAAACATGCTTGTCGATATAAAGCACAAGCACAAGGCTTATACCTTACAAAAGTATATTATGAAGGCGACGACTAGTCGTCTTTTTTTAGACACAAGAAATGACTTGTGTTATAGTAATACACAAGGGAAGTGAAGATTATGAGAAAGACAAATTATCATACACATACCGAGCGTTGTATGCATGCGTACGGTAGTGATGAAGACTATGTAAAGGCAGCCATTCAAGCTGGTTATGAAGAATTAGGATTTTCTGACCACAGCCCATGGAAATATGACAGTGACTTTGTGGCATATATGCGTATGAGACTTGATCAATTTGATGACTATTATCAAAGTATCAAACATCTACAGGAAGAATACAAAGATCAAATTTCCATCAAGATTGGTTTAGAATGTGAATATTATGAACGCTACATGGATTGGTTACAAGATTTCTGCAACCAATATCATTTGGATTATATTATTTTAGGAAATCACTTTTATCAAACGGATGAGAATCGTATTTACTTTGGTCGCTATTGTGCACAAGATGAATACTTAGAATATTATGTACAAGATATCATCAAAGCGATGGAAACAGGCTTATATGCATATGTATGCCATCCAGACTTATTTATGCGAGGAAGAACATCCTTTGGTAAGCTAGAAGAAGAAGCAAGCTATCGCATCTGCGAAGCGGCAAAACGACTAGATTTAGCGCTTGAATATAATCTTGCAGGCTTAGAATATAACGAGCGTGATCATGTGGAACATTATCCACATAGAGAGTTTTGGAAGATTGCAGCGAAAGTAGGAAATAAGGCAATTATCGGCGTTGATGCGCATGATCCAGCGGCTTTAAAAACCGACTATTATCGCGAAAAAGCCATCGCTGCATTAACAAATTTACAAATTCCAATCATCGATACGATTGATTTTAAGAAATTTAAATAAAGTCTTTAAAAAAAACGAAGTTTTTCAAAATAGATATTGACTTATTTACATTTTGATAATAAACTAGGTACTAGGCACTTATGCCTTTGTAGCCCCGGAAACTACATAGGAAAGGAAGTATATAAATATGCGCCAAACAACATTTACAAAACCTGCAGACGTTAAACGTACTTGGTACGTAGTAGATGGAGCAGGAAAGACTTTAGGTCGTTTATCTACAGAAGTAGCAGCAGTGTTAAGAGGAAAACATAAACCAACTTACACTCCAAACGTTGACTGTGGAGATTTCGTTATCGTAATCAATGCAGACAAAATCGAATTGACAGGAAACAAACTAGACACTAAGAAATACTATAATCATTCAGGATATGCTGGAGGATTACGTACTCGTACAGCACGTAACATGAAGGAAAACTACACAGTTGAATGGGTTGAAAGATCAATTCACGGTATGTTACCACACACTAAATTAGGTGATGTTATGCGTAAACACTTGTTTGTTTATACTGGAGCAGAACACCCACATACAGCTCAACAGCCAGTTGAGTTAAAGATCAAAGGATAGGAGGAAAAAGAAATGGCAGCTAAGAAAAATACAGTAACTTACAATGGTACAGGACGCCGTAAAACTTCTGTTGCTCGTGTCTTTATGACTCCGGGTAAAGGAAATATTGTTGTTAATGGTAAAACATTAGAAGAATATTTGCCACTTGAAACTTTACGTATGGTTGTTCGTTCACCATTAGAATTAACAGAAACTACAGAACAATTTGACATCAAAATCAACGTACAAGGTGGAGGATACACTGGTCAAGCTGGTGCTATGCGTCACGCAATCACTCGTGCTTTAATGGAAGCAAGTGCTGATTACAGACCTGCATTAAAAGCAGCTGGATTCGTTACTCGTGATCCACGTGCTAAAGAACGTAAAAAATACGGTCTTAAAGCAGCTCGTCGTGCACCTC
>SAMEA104404100__coassemble_515_pt1 | contig 41942 bp, 36 predicted proteins | sample SAMEA104404100__metabat2_high_PE_039 | metagenome-assembled genome bin SAMEA104404100 (sample SAMEA104404100) | Balaenoptera acutorostrata | reverse complement strand
AAGCTATTCCAAGGTCTTTCCTACTCAACTGTATCATATAAAATATACATCCTTTCTTCCTATATGTAATTTCCTACAATGTGTATGCTTCGTTCCCTCAAAGGCTTCGCCCACAGATAACATTATAGTTATATTTTTTTATACACCCCCCTTTATCCATTGAATGGAACAATAATAAAATTTATTTATTATTCGAGAGTGTTCTGGTTTTTATGCTCAGCAGCTAATATTCCTTTAGCAATTGTCTCCAATGTCTATTCCGCAATATATCAAACAATGTGTACATTCCCTCATTTACTGCAATTGACAACGTGAATTGTTTTCTAAACTTTTTAATAATTGAAACTGCCTGTTTTCTTGATTTTAAATTTAAATTTTTTAAATGTTCTTCTAATCGAATCATAAATTTAGATGGATTTTCTTTGATATATTTCAAATCTGCTTGTACGGTCGCTCTAGTAATCTTTAATTCTCTTGCGATTGCTGATACGTTCATCTTTTTGTGTATTCTTAAAAACAATACTGTTTTTCTTCTCTCAAATCGCTTTAATTCAGCTTGTGTAAGATTCAGTAAAGTATGTTTTCTCTTTCTCTTTTGATAGTCTGACATTTTCATTTTTTTGGTTTTCAGCATAACCATCTTTTGCATTTCTTCTTCATCAATTCCTAGGTTTGTTATTATTTTGGCCAAAGACGTTATATTAGGACGTGCAGACGGTCTGCAACGATTAATAACTTCATTAGTATTCAATGATTTCGAAAACAAATCATTTAATGCAAATGCGATCTGAATGCTCTCCTCAACCGTATATCCGCAAAAAACTGCTCGTTCACGCACTACAAAAAGAAGATATTCACGAATTCCAACTATTTGTTTTTTTTCATTTCGTATCTTAATTAATTTAACGCAATCGTTATAAAAAGTTTGAAAATGTTTTTTTCTGCCTGTGACATTTTTGCCTTTTGATTTTTTAGTATAAATAAGTTTCTTTTTATTCTTTCTCTTATACTTAAAAACTTCTTCTCTATTATATTTTAGAATACTTGATAGCTCTTGAATGGTATAGTCAGTGTCATTAAATTCAAGCACTTTAACTTCTCTAAATGTTTTGGTATTAATTGTACCTGGTATACGAATTACTTGTGTCACATTCAAAGCCTTTGGATCCATCCCATATTCAGCAAATCTATCTAATAATGCCTTGCATATCGCTCTATAAAGCTCTTGCAAGTGATATGAGCAATGTTTAAACGAAAAGATAACATAGAGTCCTCTTCCACTGTCCATGACAGCTGTAGGAAGAAATGGTAGCTTTTCTTGGATATAAGATTCATAAAAGTCTTTTGGACTTAATTTTTTATATTTATTAATCTTGTAAAAATCAAAATCTAACACAATAGCATTTAAATGCCTAACATCTTCAGTTGATTTCTTTGTTTTCCAAAAAGAATTTAAAGAAAAATAAGAATCCTCTGCATCTATATTAATCAATCGTTCTACCATTGCAAAGAAATCATCATTTCCTAACATAATGTCATACATACGTTCATCATTATATTCATTATTGTCTTCTAATGTTCCATCACACATAATACGTGAATAAACTCTACGATGTTTTTGATGCAACATTGATAATGTTTTATCATCAAAATCGTTTCTTCTCCACGACTTTAAAAGACCTGCATAACATGTTTGATCTATACCACTATGAATCTTTTTTATAACGTCAATATTTGAAATCATATTTAGGTCTTCCTTTCCCGTAGCTTGCCTCATCAGTATCAGTAAGCCAACTCTAATAGACAAGAAAGTATATCTCACTTTCTTGTTTCGGCTATTTTTTAAAAAGGTAAATCTTCAGAATATTCTTGCGAATCTGTTATAGTTGATTGCTCAATTTCATCACCATTAATATCATATTGTTTTTCCCAATCGAGCATCGATACATCTATAGATGCAACTCCTAACATTGATAATATTTCATTTAATTTTTTATCTTTATATCTGAAAGTTAATGTAACACTTTTATCAGTCACTTTTGCCTTTGCCCCAGTAACATTAGTTATATTTTGTTCTAAAGCAGCAAAAGCAGGATTTTTACTCTTTTTATTAACCTTTCTTGTATATCCTTCAATTTCATGAATATATTTATCACATTTTGTTTCTCCTATATTCATTCGATTTGCAATCCATCTTCGTACTTGAATTCCACGTGGTTTTCTACCCTGTTCTTCTAATGCTCTAAAAATACGTAAATACCTCTTAACCAATTTTTTTTCTCGCTCTGGAGTTAACGCACGATGCTCATTCAATTCTAGAATTTTCAATTCTTCTTCAACATCATCTTTAGGTTTGTTTTCAATAATAATTGATACCATTTTTTGTGCATCTTCATGTTTTTTCGCATTAATTAATAATGCGTGAAGCCTACGATCTCCTCCAAGTAGCATATATTTTTTTCCGTTATCTTGTATTTTTTTATAAACATTTAATGGGGAACGCACTTGACCTTCTTCATAGATGGCTTCAGCAAATGCTTCTAATTCTTCTTCTGTATCACCTTGATCATTCAATGGATTAAACTCAATTTCATAAATAGAAACTAATTTTGTGGGTAATTCTTTTTCTCTATCTACAAATGAATCAGCAGCATTGAAACCATCATCTTCATATCCGTTCATAAAATCTAACATATCTATTTCCCCTCTTCTTGTTTATTAACAATGCTTAGAATTTCTTCTCCTAGGTCACGATAAGCTTCACCAACATTTGAACTTTCGTGAACCATCTGCTTATTCATCATGCTTGCATCTTGTGCTGGCTTTTTTTGGTAAGGAATAATAGTGTTAAAAACCCCTACACCCATGTATCTTCTAAACCATGGAATCAGTTCATTTTCAGTTTTTCCTCGCTTAGGAACCATCGTAAACAATACCTTTACTTCAATATTTTTCTTATTACGCTTCATAATAGACATTGTGTTTTTTAGGCTAATAATCATACCTTTCACTGATTTTCGGTCCAATTTGACTGGAATGATGTTAATATCACTAGCGAGTAAAGTATTTGTACTAACTAATGTTTGAGCTGGAGAATTATCAATGATAATAAAGTCATATTTATCTCGTACCAGCTCAAAAGCATTTTCTAAACGGTTAACAGCAGAACGAGTAATATCATCAGATAGGTTTTTATCAGCCTGGCATAATCGAATACTTGCTGGCAATAAATCTACATTGGATTGTTCTGTTGGCACAATAATATCTTCAATCGTATCTGGGTCATCCAATACTTCACATAAATCGTTTGCAACATTGTCAATTAATCCATTCTCTAATACCTTCAAAAAGTTCTGGCCATTTTCAATTGCTTCATCCATTTTGTTTAATTCCTTGATTGTCAAAGGAATACCTTTACTTCCAATACAATCTGTTGAGCTTGCTTGCATATCTGCATCTACAACCAAGCATTTATTTCCTTTATCTCCAAAATAACTTGCTAACTCAATCGCTGTAGTTGATTTACCAACTCCACCACTGACATTGCTAATATTAATAATTTTTGCTTTATTCATTTTATTTATCTCCTTTTAGTTTTTACTTTCATATAATTCAACTAGCGTTGAATTCAATAATCCGAATTCTCTTAATGCCTTTTCATATGTATAGAAAGGATTGCCAAAACTATATTCAAATGGTTCATAATCACTTCTTAAACTTTTACGTTTAATCTCTAGCAAGTGTGCACAATACAACATCTTCTTATTTTCTAAGCTCATTTTCGATATACAGTTCAAAGCATTTAATAATAAATCGCTATATTTGCTATCAACGTTTAATTTTACTAAACTTTTAATATCCGTATCATCATGAATGTCATATAATTCAACTTTTTTTACAGAACAGCATCCAGTTTCAATGAAGTTTTTCGTCAAGCATTCCAAAAAATATTTTGCATTTTTTTCTGTTTGTTTATAGTCAATTTGAATCATATAAAATCCCCTTTCTATTTTCTCATGTTGATTCTTATGCAAATTTCTTTTAATGTTCTGCTTTTTATCCGATATATCATACTTCTTGATAAACCAATCATGTTAGTTAGTGATAAAACATCTGTTTTTAATATGTCTGTATGAACAATAACTGTTCGTTGCATATCATCCTGTAAAAAATTTATTTCTTGAAGAATTTTTTGAAACTCATTTAGTTGCTTGTTTAACATTTCTTTTTGCTCAATAATTCTATTTAATCTCGAATCATTAGATTCACCGTTAGAATTAGATGTTATCGTAATGAACGAAGTAGTCTGTAACGCATGCTTGATCAAATAATCATCTGAATATTGATTTAATATATCGATTCTTTTTATCGCTTGAAATGGCATTTTATTTTTTTTATTAAAATACTCTTGATTGGTCAAAACGCTACCATCTACAAATGTGATTGAAAAAGCTACATCACATGACTTGAATCTCATTTCTATTGCTTCCAAACTATCTTTTAAAAGCTTCATGTTTAGCATTTTTATCACATCCTTCTTAATAATTTTGCAAAATAAAACGTTAGCCAGTACTAACGTTAATTTAATAGTTCGATTTATTTTTGCAAAAGGGCTCCATTAAAAACAAGCAAGCCAATCGAAAGATTGGTTTTTTTATTGTAGAAGAAAGCGATACAAATCACCTAATACAATATCGCATTGACATAACAAATTCTTGCGATTATCTGATAAATATACTATAATCATGCAATAAAGGAGACTTATGATGAAAAAAACGCTCTATTTAGGCATCACTAGTGTCATTCTAGCTTTGCTCATCTATATGATTTATGTTGGTTCTACTGGTCTTGCATTACAGCCAAGAAAAGAAGTATTTACCTTTACACAAGGAGAATCTTTACCTAGTGATCCATCTTATTATCTAAAAGGTGTCACAGATCCTAGTCGTGTGCATATGAAATTTGACCAAGTCAACCCTAATCAAGTTGGAACTTATAAAGTAAATGTTAAACAATCTAGCCGACGCTATGAATTTTATATCAACATAGAAAAAGAGAAGTAATTTTATATCGTTACTTCTCTTTTTCTATTATTTTAGTGGATCCTTTGAATCTGCTGCATGGCATGGCCAAGTTGCTGCAATTGGTGCACCCTTCTTCAATTTAAAGTCACAATAGCCATCCCCATCCGCACAAGTATGCTCTCGATAGAAAGGAACATTGGCGCAGGCAAACATCACATAGTCTAAATTACAAATATAAGGCATATACTCCATATAGCCATGTTCTTTGGCAAATAATGCTAAAGGGCATTGAATCGTATCATAACGCAATGGATATTCCTCTGTGGAAGGTTGTGTTTTTGTTAAAAAGCTTCCAGGATTTTCATCATTATTTGCTTTATTTTTCGCATCCTTTTTCTTTAATAAGGGAGTCATCAGTTTTGGTTTTTGCATCAGCTTCCCTGCCAACTTTAATAGCCATTTCGGAATCTTTTCAAAATAGCGTTGATAGGCAATAGTTGCCATATGACCCCAATCATCGATTGAGATATCTTGTTTTTGACAAACAACACCGAGTGCCACAAACATATAGGCTCCCGTTAGATTTCTCGTACCACTTGCCTTGTCTCTCCCGATATACGGAAAGTATTCTAACATATCTGCTTTGTAACAAGCCCAAACATCTTCTAGAATTTTATCGTAAGGTTTATGAAGTGCTTCTTCTAGTTCTGTATGAATGCATGAAAAATAGGAATTCATATCTTTTTTTAGTTTGTCTTGTGCTTGTTCATAATATGGATGCATACTCACTCCTTCTTTCTATTTCGTATCATCTACTTGTATAGTAGCATAGTCTTAGTTCATTAACCATAAAGTAAAAAGACAGCTGAGCTGTCTTTTATAGCTTCCAACTATTAATCTTTTCACGTTGATTGACAAAATTGCGATAAATACCATCTTCTTTTAACAACTGTTCATGGGTTCCTTGTTGTACAATGCGACCTTCATCAAGCACGATGATTTGATCAGCATGTTCCACTGTTTTTAAACGATGGGCAATCATGATGATGGTCTTTTCTTTCGTTAATGCATCGATAGCTTCCATTAAATCTTTTTCGTTTTCGGGATCAACATTGGCAGTTGCCTCATCAAGAATGATAATTGGTGCATCTTTCATAATGGCACGCGCAATACTAATACGTTGGCGTTCTCCTCCAGATAAGCTTCCCCCACGCTCACCAATCACTGTATCATAACCATCTGGTAAATTCATGATAAAATCATGGCATTTTGCTTTCTTCGCTGCTGCAATGACTTGATCCATGCTTGCATTAGGTGTTCCAAAGCGAATGTTATTAGCAATCGTCTCTTTGAATAAATAGACGTTTTGAAAGACAAAGCTAAAGTTCTTCATCAAAGAGTCCATGCTATATTCCCGAATATCATGACCATCTAATGTGACCAAGCCTTGATCCACATCCCAGAATCTTGATAATAGATGGCATAGCGTTGTTTTCCCACTACCAGACGGTCCAACAATGGCTGTCGTCGTATGTTGAGGAATATTGATGGATACTTGATCAATGATCTTCTTTTCTTCATATGCAAACGAAATATTCTCCGCTTTTAAATCAAAGGATGTTGGTGTAAGTTCTTTCCCAGTAATATCCATTTCTGGAATCGATAAGATATCATTTGCTTTATCGACGCTTAAATCAACAATGCGTACTAAAGAAGAATAATTACCAGCCATTTCTAAACCTTCTAGAATCATGAACGAACAGATGATCATCATGATGCAATGAAACAAGGTCATACTTTGATGCGTATAGAAATAAAGGGATGCGACACAAACAGAAACACCAATGGCTTTTGAGATGAAGTTTTGTAAAGTCATAAATGGAATCAAGCGAAGTTCTAACATTGTATTGATGTGCACATTTTCATCAATGGCTTTTTCTAAGTTCTTATTATATTTTCCTGATAGATGATAAGATTTTACTTCTGCAATTCCTTTGATATATTCTAATACTTTTTCAACGACTGCAGAATCAGTTCTTATTTTATCTGCCGCACATGTTTGAGCAGCACGTTGTAAACACATATTTGCTAGTAAGAAGAGTCCTAATTCAACGACAATGATCAACCCAATACGTACATCGAAGAAGAAGACTGCAAGGGTGATGATCGCAGTTGTTAAAACACCTTCGCAAATTAACATCACAACTCGAGTTCCAACATCAGCTAAATTTTCCATTGTATTCGTCGTAACAGACATGATTTGTCCTAAACTATGTTGATTAAAATAACCCATTGGTAAATAGCGCATATGTTCTGCGATTTCCATACGTTTATCTGCTGCTGTTCCATACCCTGCTTCTGTTTGTAGCATGGTTGCTTTATATTTTACTGCAGAAGATCCTGCGATGGATACAAACATCAATCCAAAGGCTGTCCAAATGATGGTAGAAGTCATTTGTCCATCTAGAATGCCTTGTAGCATCACGGCAATAGCTGGAATTTTAAGTGCTAGAAAGAATACTGCCACAACACTTAAAACAATGGATACTTTAAATTTTCTTCTATTTTCTTCCTTACAAAAAGCAAAGAATTTTTTCATTGTACTAAACATTTGCACTGCCTCCTTCTTTCATACCATCTTTTGACGAGATATGAGCAAGCCATAACGTTTTATATAATGGTGATGTTTCAAGTAATTGTTCATGTGTTCCACGTTGTTCAATGCATCCTTTATTGATAACAAGGATTTGATCCGCATCTTTAATCGTAGACAAGCGATGAGCAATGACAATTAATGTTTTTCCTTTGACTAAACGAGCAACCGATTCTTGAATGATGGCTTCATTTTCTGGGTCGGTATAAGCCGTTGCTTCATCAAGAATGACAATTGGCGCATTTTTTAACATTGCACGAGCAATGCTAATACGTTGTTGTTCTCCACCTGACAAGTGACTTCCGCCACCTCCAACAATCGTATCAAAGCCATCTTGCAGATTCATAATAAAGTCATAGCATCCACAATCACGAGCAGCTTGTTCGACTTCTTCATCACTTGCTTTTGGATTTCCCATACGAATGTTCTCACGCACGGTTGTATCAAACAAGAAATTATCTTGAGATACATAAGCAATCATCTTATTGTAGGTATGAAGACTTAAATGTTTGATATTCACACCACCAATGGTAATCACTCCTTCATTTGGATCCCAGAAGGAAGCAATTAATTTCGCAATGGTTGATTTTCCTCCACCAGATGGACCAACCAAAGCATGGAATTTACCTTCTTGTAATTCTCCACTGATACCATGTAAGACTTCTGTATCCTTTGTATAGCCAAAGTGTAAATTATCAAAGCGAATGGTATGATTGCTTGGTTGTTTCGCATCCTTTTCTGGACGTGGCATTTCTTTACCATTGATAATCGATACGACTTCTTCAATGATGGTACCCATCTTTGCCATATCATCGTTATATGCCATGATTTGTACAATTGGTGTAATTAATCCGAACGCTAAAATGGTAACTAAAATAAAATCAAACGCACTAAGTGAGCCATTCTTCACTAAGAGTCCACCAATTGGTAAGACTGCAATTAATGTGGATGGCATGATGTTGATAGCTGTCACGAAGTAGACATTGCTTTTACGCATCCAATCCACAAAGGCTGCAGCCCCCTCTTTAGCAGCTAACACAAATTTTTCATAAGAGCTTTTTGCTTTCCCAAATACTTTAATGACTTCAATTCCACTAATGTATTCGACTGCTGTATCATTTAAGTTTTTTGTAGCACGAACAGTACGACCATAGTTTTCTTCATAGCCAACCATCATCAACATAAAACAAGCAAGTCCAATTGGGAATGTCAATAAGGAAGCAAGTGCCATTCGCCAATCAATTGAGAATAAATATATTAAAGTACAAATCACAACAAAGAGATTACCTGAACATTCTGGAATGATATGGGCAAGCGATGTTTCAATGCTATCGATACGTTCTACTAGAATATTTTTTAATTCACCAGAACCACGATTTTGAATATCCCCTAAGGCCATCTTTTCCATCTTCAACAAGCCTCTTTTACGAACATTTCCTAACACTTCAAACGTAGCCTTATGAGAAAGAGTTGTAGAGATTGCATGAGCAATCACACGAATCGTCCATACAAGTAACAAGGCCCATAAACTAGGCGTATAAGCCGCAAAGGATTGTTCTCCTTGTAGTAGCTTAGAAATCATAGTTGCTACGATATAAAATGGTAGCACTTGGCAAATCGCACCAACGAATGCAAACAAGACACTGCATACATAATACGATTTCTTTTCACCCGCAAATTCAAAGATCCAGGAAAATGGACTTCTCTTCTTTTCTTTTGCTTCTTTCACGTTTCTTTCCTTCTTTCTTTTATGTTTTTATCTTTGTATTATAATTCCTATTTCATAATTAGTTAGTTATATCTAACATTAATTCTAAAAGAAAGGGGTTTTAAAAACCCATTAATTTACCCCATCCTGCACTAAAGAAGTCTAGCAGTTGTGCAATGTAGGCATCGGCATCTTCTTTAGGCACATCATGTACAATCAAAGCAAAAAAGCTTGTAAACATACTACTTGTCAGAATTTGTTCAAGTATAGGATGTGTTCCCTTTGTTTCCATTTGGCATTGTTCTAATGTCATTGAAAAATCATGGGTTGCTTGCACATCGAGTTGTGCTAATTCATGGACTAGATTTTGATACTTTGTTCCTTGAGAACAACACAAGATGAGTTTGAATGCATCATAATGATCATACATATAATCTTTTAGTTTCAACATGCATTGATAAGACATATTCGTCATGTTTTCGCATTGTTCTTCAGGTGCAATCTTAAAAAATGTTTCAAGGGTATCATGATACATCTGCAGAGTCGTTTGGTATTGTTCTTCTACTAAAGCATCAAACAATTGCTCTTTATTTTTAAAATAACCATAAAAAGCACCTGTTGTGACACCTGCTTTTTTCACAATTTCTCTTAGTGATGCAAAAGTATATCCTTTTGTTAGAAATTCAATCTTTGCTTCTTGTAAGATTTTATCTAATGTTGAACATTCTTCTTTGCTCATGAAATCTAACTCCCTTCTAAACCAACTAATTATAACAGTGTTATATAACACTGTTATAATATAAGCTTTTCTTTGTTTTGTCAACCGCCACATAAGAAAAAGCAAGCATTTTACAACACTTGCTTCACTTTTTTTAGATTAATGGTGCCACTGTTTTAGCAACAAAGCCTAATAATTTACGCTTCAATGGTATACTTGCTAGATTGGCAGCTGTAATTTCTTGACATTGTTTTTGTGTCGCATAAAAATCTTTTAGAATATCAGAAATACAACTTGTTTCTAATAGATAGGTTGCACATTCAAAATGGTGATACAAGCTACGATAATCTAAATTAATCGTTCCAACAACTGCTTCTTTACCATCTACTACAAACATTTTTGCATGCACATAACCTGGTGTGTATTCATAGATTTTAACACCTGCTTCTAACAAGACTTTATAGTGTGTATATGCTAAACCATGGGCGATTGCGCTATCAGAAATACCTGGAAGAATAATACGTACATCAACGCCGCGTTTCGCAGCAAACTTCAATGCATCTTCCATCTCTCCATCAATGATCAAATAAGGACTTGTGATATATACATAATCATGTGCGCGATTTAATAAGTCAATATAGACATGTTCTCCAACCTTATCATCATCCACTGGACAATCCCCATAAGGCATCACATAACCATGAGCACTTGATGATGCAGGTAATTCAACATCAACATATGGTTTATATTCTGGATACAACTCATCAAGATTCCACATCTGTAAAAACATCATCGTAAAACTCTTAGCCGCATCACCTTTTACCATCAAACCAGTATCTTTCCAATGGCCGTAATGAACAACTTCATTGATATATTCATCCGCTAAATTAATTCCACCATTAAAGGCTGTATGACCATCAATAACCATGATTTTACGATGATCACGATAATTATAATGCGTAGAAACAAACGGTGTTACAGGAGCAAAGCTTTTGCATTCAATACCAAGATTTGCTAGCAGTGTTGGATAATCATGTGGAAGGGTTGTGAATTCATTTGTACCATCATATAGAAAACGAACCTTCACCCCTTCTTTGACTTTGCTGACTAAAACATCAAGCATCGTATCCCACATCAAGCCACTTGCAACAATAAAATATTCTAAGAAGATAAAGCTTTTTGCCTGTTTCATCTGATTTAACATTTCTGCATACATATCTTCTCCAATTGAAAAATAAGTAACATCCGTATTTTTCCAAACTGGATGACAGCCACTTCTTGCCGTATAATTGGCAAGTGATGCCACACCTGGGTAATCTTTACGAAGCTCCTCTAACACATCTTTTGGTTGCACAATCAAGTCTTTGCTTTCTTGTACAACTTTATTCGTACGATTCTTCAACGTTCGATGACCAATATCTTTTTGGGTATATAAATAAAGCAATACACCAAAGACAGGCATGAACAAGATCACAACTAGCCAAGTAATCTTTGCCGTAGGATTCATATCACTATTTAATAAATATAAAACCATAAATAAGGTAAAGCAGATAACAATTCCATAGATATGAGGAATAAATTCTTGGAACCATACAAAAATAGATAATAAGAACAGTACTTGACATGCTAATAAGACAATAATAAGTCCTGTTCGACTAAAAATCATATTGAAAAAGCTTTGTTTCCCCTTTGCAAGTAATTGCTTACTTGTATCTTTTACATCTTTTTTCATTCTATTCTCCTTTTAGAAAGATTATAATACCATTAAAAATTATAATCTTTTATTATTATAGCACTATCTTTTGAGCATGTATTTATTTTTTGCAAGTAAAAAAAAGAAGAATGCAAATCACACATTCTTCCTTTGTATTCTTATTTTGCGTGTAAGTTTTTTAAAGAAATATCTAAGATTGGTGCAGAGTGTGTCAATGCTCCACTAGAGATATAATCAACACCAATGCTTGTTAGACGAGAAATGTTTTCTTTTGTGACATTTCCTGAGCATTCTGTTAATGCACGACCATCGATTAACTCAATAGCTTCCTTCATTTCTTCAACGCTCATATTATCCAACATGATAATATCAGCTTTTGCTTCCACCGCTTCTTTTACCATAGCTAAGTTTTCTACTTCAATTTCAATCTTACGAACAAAAGGTGCATAGTCTTTTGCCATTTCGATAGCTTTCGTAATGCTTCCTGCTGCTCCGATGTGATTATCTTTTAGTAAGATTCCATCTGATAAGTTATAACGATGGTTGTATCCTCCACCAACTTTTACTGCATATTTTTCAAAGATACGCATGTTTGGTGTTGTTTTTCTTGTATCTAATAATTTTGTTTTTGATCCTTCAAGTAGTTTTACAACACGACTTGTATATGTTGCAATTCCACTCATTCTTTGTAAATAGTTTAATGCCACACGCTCACCAGATAATAACGTACGAATATCACCTGTTACTTTAGCCATCAATTGCCCATTGCTTACAGCATCTCCATCTTTACAATAGAATTCTACTTGTACTTGATCATCTAATAATTCAAATGTACGTTGGAATACATCTAAACCAGCAATGATTCCATCTTCTTTACAAATTAAATCAACTTCTCCTAGAACTGCCTCTTTCATAATGGAATTTGTTGTGACATCTTCACTTGAAATATCTTCTTGTAAGGCTAGCTTAATTAATTGATCAACCTGTACAACTTTTGTTATATGATTCATATTACTCTTCTCCTGTAATTTTTCTTGCAGCACGTCTTGCAAAAACAATACTTTCTAACAAAGAATTACTTGCTAAACGATTGCGTCCGTGAACCCCATTGCAGCTTGTTTCACCAACTGCATATAAGTGGTCCATGGTTGTTTTACTATCTGAGTCTACCCAAATACCACCCATGAAATAGTGTTGAGCTGGTACAACTGGTACACATTCTGTTAATGCGTCATAACCTTCTTCTTTACAACGGTTATAAATGTTAGGGAAATGTTTTAGAATATCTTCATCTGGAATGTTTTCCATTGATAACCAAACATGTTCTGTTCCATCAAGTTCCATTTGTTTTTGAATGGCTTTTGTAACAACGTCACGAGGAAGCAATTCATCGACGAAACGTTCCATATTTTTATTGTATAATAAAGCACCTTCCCCACGAACAGATTCACTAATTAAAAAACTTCTTCCAGGTTTCTTCGTATAAAGTGTTGTTGGGTGAATTTGTACATAATCTAAGTGATCTAAACGAACACCATGTTTTTCGCAAATGTCTAATGCATCTCCTGTTAAGTGTGGGAAGTTTGTAGAGTGTTTGTAACGGCCACCAATTCCACCTGTAGCAAGAATCGTATCCTTTGCTTCAATTTCAATAGTTTCACCATTTTGATCTTTACAAACAATTCCTTTACATACTCCATCTTCTTCAAGAATATCGACCATTGTGACATATTCATACATTTCTACGTTATCTAATTCTTTGACACGTTCAAGTAGCGTACTTGTAATTTCTTTACCTGTTACATCTTCATGGAATAAGATACGAGGTTTGGCATGTGCACCTTCTTTTGTATACAACAATTCTCCATCTTTTCCACGTTCAAAATCAACACCATAAGCAATCAATTCATTGATGACACTACGAGATTCACGAATCATGATATCCACAGATTCTTTTCTATTTTCGTAATGTCCTGCACGCATGGTATCTTCAAAGAAACTATCATAATCTTGATCATCATGTTCAACGCAGATTCCACCTTGAGCTAAGAATGAATCACTGCTTTCAAAATCTGATTTACTAATCATGATAATCTTTGCATCTTTTGGCAAATGCAATGCACTAAATAATCCAGAAACTCCTGTTCCTGCGATAACTACGTCTGCTACTTTTTTCATTGTATCCTCTTTTCTATTTACCTAGTTCTAACATTAAAGCCAATGGTTTTTTTGACTTTTCACTCACTTCTGCATCCACAAACACTTCGTTTTCTTCTGTTTTTAAAACATGTAAGATCTTTTCTAATGTGATTGTTTTCATATCTTTGCAAATTGGTTCTGTTTTTGTATAATAGAATTCTTTTGCTGGATTATTTTGACGAAGTTTATAATCAATTCCTTTTTCCGTTAAAATAATAAAACTTGTTTTTTCGCTTTTTGTAGCATAATCTAAAATACCTGATGTACTTCCAATATAAGAAGCATATTTCAAGATTTCTGCTGGACATTCTGGATGAGCTAATACTTCTGCTTCTGGATGTTCACTCATCAAATCCTTCACTTCTTGTTCATTCACAAAGTTATGAATTGGACAATATCCAGGATTAAAGATAAAGTTCTTTTCTGGTACTTGTGAAGCAACATAGGCACCTAGGTTTTTATCTGGTGTAAAGAAAATGTTTTTGTTTGGCAATTTCTTTACGATTTTCACAGCATTTGAAGATGTTACACAAACATCACAGTATTGTTTTAAAGCAGCTGTAGAGTTGATATAACATACAACAGCTACATCATCATAATCACGTCGCGCTTGTTGAATTAATTTGACTTGTGCCATATGAGCCATTGCACAATCTGCACTGCAATCTGGCATCAATACTTTTTTCTCTGGGTTTAAGATTTTTGCGCTTTCTCCCATAAAAGAAACGCCACAGTAGATGATGGTTTTCTCTTTTAAATTTGTCGCTAATCTGCTTAGATAAAAAGAATCGCCAATATAGTCTGCAATTGCTTGCACTTCAGGATTGACATAATAATGCGCTAAAATAACCGCATCTTTTTCTTTTTTTAGTGCTTGAATTTCCTCTATCATCGTCATTTTACTTACCTCTCAAAGATGCTGTTTCTTCTTTCTTGAAGGCATCTTTTCCCTCATTTTGAGACCTTGACAATTATACTATAGCATATTTCATATGACAAGAGTATAGTATAAGACTTGTGTCATGACACATTATAGAACATCGCTTTGAAAAAGGCAAAAAGATAACGGCTTTTAAGCGTATTTATTGAATTTTTATGTAAAACTGTTATAATACAAAGGATATATATGGAGCTTGAACATGTGTCTTGACAGCACATAAAAAATGTAAGCGATTGCTCCATTAGGAGGTATCTATGTCAGCGACTTATGAAAGTGTGCTTTCGAAACGTTATCCTAGCAAAGATATGAAATATCTCTTCTCTGATGAGATGTTGTATAAAACTTGGAGAGCGTTGTGGGTTGCCCTTGCCCAAGCAGAAAAAGAACTTGGTCTTTCGATTACACAAGAGCAAATTGACGAATTAAAACAATTTCAAAATGATATTAATTATGAAGTTGCTGCAGAAAAGGAAAAAGAAGTTAGACATGATGTAATGGCTCATGTATATGCTTATGGTGTACAATGTCCAAAAGCAAAAGGAATCATTCATCTAGGAGCTACTTCCTGTTATATTAAAGATAATGCTGATCTTATTATAATGAAAGAAGCCCTACTTCTCATTAAGAAAAAACTCGTAAATACGATTTCCATCTTATCTTCTTTTGCCATCAAGTATAAAGATCTTGCTACCCTTGGTTATACGCACTATCAAGCTGCCCAACCAACGACGGTTGGAAAGCGTGCTACGCTTTGGATTCAGGACTTGATGATGGACTTAGAAGATTTAGACTATGTGCTAGACTCTTTAAAACTATTAGGGTCAAAAGGAACGACTGGAACACAGGCATCCTTTTTAGAACTATTTGAAGGTGACCACGAAAAATGCATTCAATTAGATCAGTTGATCGCTGATCAAATGCATGTTTCAAGTTGCTATGCAGTCAGTGGTCAAACCTATTCTAGAAAAGTGGATAGTCGTATTTTAAATATCTTATCTGGCATTGCCCAATCCGCTCATAAATTTTCAAATGATATTCGTCTTCTTCAACATATGAAAGAAGTCGAAGAACCATTTGGAAAGAAACAAATTGGTTCAAGTGCGATGGCCTATAAACGAAATCCGATGCGTACAGAACGCATGGCAGGTCTTTGTAACTATGTGATTAGTGATGCATTAAACCCTGCCATTACTTCTTCTACACAATGGTTTGAGCGAACATTAGATGATTCAAGTAACAAACGTATTTCCATCAGTGAAGCGTTTCTTGCCTGTGATGCCATCTTAGAATTATATATGAATGTGGCGGATGGTTTGGTTGTCTATCCAAATGTCATTCGTGCTCATATGCTTGCAGAACTACCATTTATGGCAACCGAAAACATCTTGATGGATGCGGTAAAACGTGGTGGTGATCGTCAAGACTTGCATGAGCGCATTCGTGTTCATTCTATGGAAGCTGGCCGTTTAGTAAAAGAAGAAGGAAAAGAAAATGATCTTCTCCATCGCATTGCACAAGACCCTGCTTTTCAAACGACATATGAAGACTTAATGCATATGTTAGAACATGAAAATTTTGTAGGTTGTGCAGTAGAACAGACAACATGGTATATTGAATCCATCGTTCGTCCTGTTTTAGAAGAAAATAAAGATTTATTAGGTGCACAAGCATCGATTACGATTTAAGAGAAATCCACTAAGGAGAAAGAAAAGAACATGATAAAAGCAATCGTAGGCGCCAACTGGGGCGACGAAGGTAAAGGAAAAATTACGGATTCACTAGCAAGTGAACACGACATCGTAGTACGTTTTCAAGGCGGAAGTAATGCTGGTCATACCATCAAAAACAAATATGGTAAATTTGCCTTACATATGCTTCCATCTGGTGCATTTTACAATCATACAACGTGTGTAATCGGCAACGGTGTTGCCTTAAACATTCCAGGGTTGATGAAAGAAATCAAGGATATCACAGATCAAGGTGTTCCTGCTTGTCATCTACTTGTATCTGATCGTGCACACATCGTCATGCCTTATCACATTTTATTTGATGAATATGAAGAAGAACGCTTAGGCAAAAAATCATTTGGTTCCACAAAATCAGGGATTGCTCCATGCTTCTCTGATAAATATGCAAAAATTGGTTTCCAAGTGAATAACTTATTCATGGATGAAGCAAGCTTACGTGAAAAAGTAGAAAACGTATGTGCGATTAAAAATGTATTAATTGAACACTTATATCACAAAGAGCCATTACGTGTTGATGATGTGATGAATACCCTTCATGAATATCGTGATATGATCAAACCTTATGTAACAGATACATCACTTTATTTAAATCAAGCGATTAAAGAAGGTAAAAAAATTTTATTAGAAGGACAATTAGGCTCTATGAAAGATACAGACCATGGTATTTATCCAATGGTTACTTCATCAAGTACACTAGCAGGATTTGCAAGTGTTGGAGCTGGTATTCCTCCTTATGAAATCAATTCCATCATCGCCGTTGTAAAAGCCTATTCATCTGCTGTTGGAGCAGGTGCGTTTGTCAGTGAGATTTTTGGGGAAGAAGCCAATGACTTACGTACAAAAGGAGCTGATGGCGGAGAGTTTGGTGCTACAACTGGTCGTCCAAGACGTGTTGGATGGCTTGATACTGTTGCGACTGCTTATGGTTGTCGCATGCAAGGAGCAACCGAAGTGGCCTTAACGGTTGTGGATGCCCTTGGTTATTTAGATGAAATTCCTGTTTGTGTTGGTTATGAAATCGATGGTAGCATCACAAAAGATTTCCCAAATACAACAGTATTAGAAAAAGCAAAACCAGTTTTAAAAACAATGCCTGGTTGGAAATGCGACATCAGTTCTATTCATGACTATGATTTACTTCCACAAGCCTGTAAAGATTATGTAGATGAAATCGAACGTCAAATTGGATTTCCAATTACCTATGTATCCAATGGTCCCGAACGTGAAGCATTATTAAGACGTCAAACAAAATTATAGGATGGTTCTAGCGAACCATCCCTTTTTTATAAGTGTAATTTTTTACCCATTTCTTCCTGAAATTCTTTTCCTTTAAAAATCACTAATCCTGCTAAAACAACAAAGCTTACTGCCATACAAATATGACTCAGCATAGGATAGTGTACCACATGCGTATTAGTAAGAATCAATGGAACAACAATACCATAAACACAGGCCATGACATAATAAATCATATATTCTCTAGGTGTATCTTTTCTAGCCCTAGAAATCGCAAACATAAACAACAAGATAGACATACAAAGAACTGGTAGCACAAAATCACAAGACCAGCCACTCCAGCCGATGAAAAAATCCCATGCGACACATCCAATTGATAATAAGACTAACTGCCACATCGCATTTTTTAATAGATTGTGGCGTTTTTTATACCCAACTAAACTTGCAACCCAAACCGTTGCAACTCCTGCTGCCACATAGGTTGGCCAATGCGTATAAGCTAAGAAATTCTTTTCTACAAAGAAGCAGGCAACCACAATTAATAAAGTAATAAAGGTATACATGCGAATCCATTTCTTTTCCCATTGTTTGCTTGGCTTCAAGGTTGGATAATCAGGCATGATCTTATTAGCTTGAATGCCCTGCTCTTCTAAGATTTGATAAAAGTTACGTTGTATGTTTGATGTATCAAATCTTGACGTAAATGAAAAATTGATAACACCCTCAAAGGATACCATAGTAAGCTCTAATTTAGGAGTATTCATAAACACGCCAAATCGTTCGATATAAGGCACATATTCCTTCGGTAAGTCAATGACACTCATATTCGAGAAAATCGCTGTAGCGTCTCTTTCTGCATAGCGTGTACCCACTTTAATTCCTAAGTTCTTCACTTCAAGTGGTGCAATGCGAAGCAAAGGATGTTTTTCTAAAGCAATGAGTTGATTCATATGCGCTGCAACCTTTTCTTTCGTCAATTGTTCTTTAAAATAACGATCCACTTGAGTAATAACACAACCAAACTCACAGTCTTTTTCATCAAATGTAAACGATGGAGTAATACAGTTAAAAAAATTCAACATCGAACTTGATGGAAAAAATTTTCTAAGATTCACAGGCACCATCACAACAACAGGATGTTTCTTTTGTGCAAGTTTCATCTCTTTTTGAATGGCCATCATCAACACTGCTGTCAAATACATACTCATGGATACATGATAGGCTCTTGCTTGCTTTAATACATCACTCACATTGACACTTGCTTCATGAATACGTAAGCCCATATCTTGTTTCTTTGGCTTTGGTAATTGAAAAGCTTTTTCTTTTCGTGCCTTTACTTTTTCTTTTGAATTATAATATTTTGAAAAACTATCACTTTCTTGATCCGATACTGTCACATGCTCATCTAACAAGCGCGTATTGCATAGTCCATCCTTAGCATGGGTAATGCATAAATAGTTTTTCACGAGTTCTTTTAAAAACGCTGTTGCCCCTGTTCCATCTGTTAAAGCATGGAAGACTTCAAAGTTAATACGATTATGATAATACGTCACTTTAAACAACAATGCTTTTTTATCTTTGATATATAAGCTACTACAAGGCTCTGTTTTTTCTTCTTTGACAACTGGTCTTAGACTACTCTTTTCTAAATAATGCCAAAATAAACCTTTACGCATAACCGATAAAAAGATTGGATAGGTTTCTAATGTTTGATCAAGTGCAAGTTGTAAAGAAGAGAGCGAAATGTCTTCTTTTAATACACAATAGAAACGAAACACACGTGTATTTTCATGATTGCTTGTAGCTGAATACATCTTTCCTACATTATCTAATTCTCTCCAGTACGCTCTTTTCTGTTGCATAGCTATCCTCCATTCATCTTCTAGACTTTAAAAAGGTATTGATGATATCAAAACTTTCTTGTACATGATAATGTTTGATACCCAAGGCAAAAAAGCCATGAATCGCATCTTTAATTCGATACATATTCACCACATTGCCACAAGCTAACAACCGTCTACCATAGGCTTCCCCTTCATCTCGTAAAGGATCAAATTCCGCCGTGATGATCAAGGTATCTGGTTGATGCTCTAATTTTCTTGCTTGCATCGGTGCAAAATAAGGATTTGACTTATCACTATCCTGTTTACTATATAGGGCAATATAATCTTGCAGTTTTCCCATTGTCAAAATATAGTCGGAACCATTTTCTAGCATTGATGCATACTTGCTAGGATCTGAATAATCCCCTGATAAAGATGGATAAATTAAAATTTGTCGTTTCACATGAAAATCTTTACGATCTCTTGCAAGCAATGAAATAGCAGCAGCTAAGTTACCCCCAGCACTATCACCAATAAGAGTAATCTTTTCTTCTTTGACTTGCTGATAGAGTTTTCTTGCGACTTGATAACAATCTAATAGACCACATGGAAATTTACATTCTGGTGCTAAGCGATAATCCACCGACACGACCACTTGTTGACTAGCATTCGCAAGCATGGCACAAATTCTTTGATAAGTATCAATGTTATCCGTAGACCAGCCTCCACCATGAAAAAACAACAGGATATCTGGAAGTTTTTCCATTTGTTCTGGATAAAACACACGCACAGGAATCTTATAACCATCGCGTTCTACCGTATAATCTTGTTTACGATAAAACCGTTTATAAAAATCAATTTTCTTTAAATCCGCTAGTTGCCTAGAAGCATTTACCTTCACAGTTTGAAACGAACATGCTTTTAATATCTGCTTTGTAACATGTTTCATTGCCATACAATCACCTACTACCTTATTCTGTATCTTTTATTTTACCATTTTTTGTATCCTTTCTTCTAGTCTTTCACAAGAAAAATAACACTTGCACTTTTTTGAATGTTTTGATATTTTAGTTAAGATATCTTTTACAGAAAGGACACAGTATGACACAAAATAAACTTGCGCAACCATTTACTTTCATCAAAATTATGACATTCACCATCTCAACGATGATTATGATGATTTTTATGTCTCTTTATCAAACCATCGATGGTGTTTTTGTTTCTAATCTCATTGGTGAATTAGCCCTAACTGCTTTAAATATCGTCTATCCTTATACAAGTATTTTAATTGCGATAGCAATCATGTTATCAACGGGATCTAGTGCAATTATTGCTCTTAATATGGGACAAAAAAAGCATCGGGAAGCAAAAGAAAACTTTTCTTTTATCGTTCTCTTTAGCATTGTACTATCTTTGTTGATCACGATGATATCCTATGCCTGCATCGATCCAATCTTATCCCTATTAGGCACAACCAATCGTATTTATGGCTATTGCTATGATTATCTAAAAATCATGATTCTATCAACCCCATTTTGCGTATTACAACTCTTGTTTCAAACTTTCTTTGTGACTGCAGGAAAACCAAAACACGGACTCATCTTAACGATCCTAGCTGGAATTTTTAATATGATTTTTGATTATGTCTTCATCGTTCCTTGTCAAATGGGCATCAAAGGTGCAGCTATAGCAACATCCCTAGGATATGCCATTGTTGCAGTATATGGCTTATATTACTTTAGCATTCATCGCAAAGGAACTCTCTACTTCATAAAGCCTAGCTTTCATTTTCCTATGTTAAAACAAGCCTGTATGAATGGAATGAGTGAGATGATTAATAATCTTGCCATTGCTATCACGACGTATTTATTCAATATCATCGGTATTCATTATCTTCAAGAAGAAGGAGTTGCAGCAATCACCATTGTCTTATATGCACAATTTATCATGACATCCATCTTCATGGGATATGCAAGCGGTATTGCACCGGTCTTTAGTTATAAATATGGTGCAAATGATCAACAACAAATTCATAAAGTATTTAAAGTCAGTATTCTCTTTACAATCATTGTCTCGATTGCAACCTTCTTATTGTCCTTTATTGTCGCACGACCATTATCGATGATTTTTGCCTCTCATAATACTTATGTCTTAGAATTATCCATCAAAGGCTTTTATCTCTTCTCAATTTCCTTCTTATTCACTGGATTAAACATCTTTGCATCAAGCTTATTCACCGCCTTTTCAAATGGGAAAATATCCGGTATCTTGTCCTTTCTTAGAACCTTTGTCTTCTTAGTCATTGCTTTATTAATTTTACCTTTATTCCTTCATGAAACTGGTATTTGGCTAGCCGTACCTCTTGCAGAAGGACTTGCCTTGGTATTTTCCATTTATGCGATCATCAAAAACAAAGATTATTATCATTTCTACTAAAAAGAGTTGGCCACTTGACCAACTCTTTTAATGTTTTCCTTTTTGATTCCACAGTCCTACAACCTCATTTACTGTACTCACTGTGATAAATGCTTGATATTCACTATGATGTAAATAATTCAATAAATGTTTGTATTCAAACTTTGTTAAAATAACTTGTAGTTCTGTTTTATTTTCATGTTGATAACCACCGATGATTGGATACATCGTAACTCCACGATGCATATCATTTAAGATATAATCCTTAATTTCTAGATAATCATCAGAGACGATACATACACGTTTCTTCTTGTTAAAACCTTCAATGAAATAGTCAACGACAAGCCCATTTAAATACGTACCAAATAAGGAAATGATCAAGGTGCTTACATCATATACAAGAATGGAACTTGATGCTGCAACAAAGCCTGCAATCGTCACTGCTTTTCCAATTTCCATATGTGTATATTTGTTGATGATTTTAGCAACCACATCCAATCCACCACTTGATGCATTGACATTAAATAACATCGCTTGACCTAGCGCAATAACAAAGATGTATAATGCTAAATCATACACATTGTTATGTGTAATAGAACCTTGTACAGGAAAAGCTCTTTCAAAAATCCATAAGAAGACTGGTAACAACATGGATGTATAAACTGTTTTTGTACCAAATTCTTTCCCAACAAAGATATAACCAATAATCAATAACACACCATTTAAAAGAAATGTTAAATAAGACATTGGTATATTGATCAACTTCGTTAAAACAAAGGATAGACCAGATACACTACCAAAAATAACTTCACTTGGAACTAAGAAAAAATAAACGCCACAAGCGATTAAAAACATTCCAAATGTAATAATCAACCATTCTTTAAAATTCATTACAATCACCTACCCCATTATAACAAGCTTTCATTTTAAACGAAAGGATATTTTTAAAATGCTATAACTTCACACAATTATAAAAATACTAGTCTTCTTGATCATGTGCTTCCATCTTATTTGGTAGTGTTAAACTTAAGATAATCGAAATGATGAAGACAACTGCAACACAGTTTCCTGCAAAGATATCTTGCACAATCTGAGGAAAAATACGCCAAATGTCAATTTCAGTTGCGGATGTAAAGCCTAGACCTACTGCTAGTGATAAAGCGACAATCGTCACATTACGTTGATTAAAGCCAGCTTTTGAAATCATTTGAATTCCACTCACCATGATGTTACCAAACATCATAATCGTACAGCCTCCTAATACCGATTCAGGAAGACTAGAGAAAAAGTTTCCAATCGGTGGGAATAAGCCTGCAAGAATCATAAATCCTGCACCAATTCCAATCGTATAGCGATTGACAACCTTTGTCATATTAACTAAGCCAACATTTTGACTAAAGGATGTGATTGGAGGGCATCCAAATAAAGCAGAGAAAGAACTTGAGAATCCATCACAAGAAATCGCTCCAACAATTTCTTTTTCGGTAATATCACGATTTAATCCACTTGATGTGACCGCTGTTGAATCACCAATTGTTTCAGCAGCAGATACTAAGAAAATAATCGATACTGCAAGGATTGCTCCAATGTTGAATTCTGGTGTAAATGGTAAGAATTTAGGAAATGATAAGAAACTATCCGCAAAGATGGAAGATAAGTCAACCATGCCCATAAAACAAGCTAATACATAGCCGACAATCAAACCAAATAAAACAGATAATTGTTTCCAATAAGACTTCGCAAAAATATTAAAAGCCAAGCAAGAAATCAATGTAACACTTCCTAGCAACAAGTTTTCCCAAGACCCAAAGGCTTCACTATAACCTCCACCAAAAGAACGAGTTCCTACGGATAATAATGAAAAACCGATTGCTGTTACAACCGATGCTGCAACCACTGGTGTCACAAGTTTTCTCCAATAACGAGCAAGTAAGCCTAGACAACCTTCAATGAGTCCGCCGACTAAGATTGCACCAACGGCTACAGGATAGCCATATAAGGTACCTACATATGATAAAATCGTGACAAACGTAAAACTGACTCCCATAACAATTGGAAGTTTTGCTCCTACTTTCCAAACTGGAAATAATTGGATTAATGTCGCAATCCCTGCCACAAACATCGCATTTTGAAGTAACATGGCAATTTGGGATTGTTCAAGTCCACTCGCTGCTCCGATTAAAGTAATAGGTGCAAGATTGGCTACAAACATCGCTAAAATATGTTGTAATCCAAAAGGAATTGCTTTGACAACAGGCACTTTGCCATCTAGCGTATACAAATTCTTAATATCTGCTTTTTTCATGATTGATCTCCTTATTCTATGAATAAGTTAATCATAACATTTAATCGCAAATTATGTAAAATATTTTTGTTGATTTCATAAAAAAAAAACACGGACGAACCGTGTTTTAGATTACTGTATACAAAGGAATGACTTCCCCTTTTTTCACATCGACAATTCCCTTGTCAGAAATTTTTAATGCTGGACTACATAATAATGATAGTGTACATAAAGACATAATTGGATTGTAATGCACATACCCTTGATTGATCATCGCACTACGAACTTGTAATAAGTCATGCGCAATTTCATTTGCTGGTGCATCGGATAAGATTCCACCAACTGGTAAGTGTAAGCGTGCTTGTTCTTGTCCATCATTTACGACACTAAATCCGCCTTGCATATCGATGACATTGTTGATTGCCAACAATAAATCATCAGCGTTACTTCCTACTGCTAATAGATTGTGATGATCATGGGCAAAGCTTGTGGCAACTGCCCCTTTTTTAATACAGTCACCACTCACAAAGCCGTAGCCAATTTGTAAGTCTTGATGTTTTCCATAACGTTCCATGACAACACATAATAAGATATCTGAATTCTCCCAAACGATTTCATGATCGACAACTTCTAACTCTGCCTGTTTATGTATTGTTTTCGTTGTGCCATCATTCACTTCCATCACTTCAACTAGAACATGTTTCGCATCTTCTTGAACCATTACGCGTAATTGTTCTTTTGTGATTGGCGAAACTTTGATGGAATGACGATAGGCATCTGGGAAGACATGACTTTCATTGGCATGTTCTTGAATTTGACCTTTTTGATAAACGCATTTCCCTTTTTTATACGTCGCAAAAATGTCAAATTCATATAAATCATCCAATAAGATAAAGTCCGCTAATTTACCAGGTGTAAGCATCGTACGATCGAATAAACGCATACGTACAGCATTCGTATAGGTAGCATGATAAATTGCTTTTTCAAATGGCATACCTAATTTCATCGCTTTACGCACAACCGCATCTAAATGCCCCACTTGCATCAAGGTATCGGCCATGACATCATCTGTCACAAAGCCAAAGTGTCCATATAAATCATGTTCCATGATAAAATCGATCACTTCTTGACGCATCATCTTTTCTTGTAATTCCACATACATACCATTGAAGAAGCGTTGTTTTAACTCTTCGATGTTATGCTCTGTATGATCACTGTCAATTCCTAGATATAAGAATTTTGCTAGGTCTAAATCAACCAAGGCAGGACAGTGTCCTTCGATAATATAATCTGGTCTTTCTTTTCCTAAATAATCAAGTAAGCGACCAATTGCTAAATCATTTTCTTTGATGACTTGACGATAATTCATCACTTCTCCAATACAAGCAACTTTTGGATGATCAAGCAATGCTTTCATATCGTCGCATTCCATGATTCCTCCTGTTGTTTCAAGTGATGGATTGGTTGCTGGAACACAACTTGGAATTCCATAATAAATATCAATCAGCGCATCGTTTCCTGCGTCCATGATATCTTTTACTCCTTGCATTCCATTCACATTCGCAATTTCATGTGGTTCTGAAATAATGGTTGTGACACCACATTCAACTAAACGTCTTGCCATTGCATTTGGTGTCATCATGCTGCTTTCAATATGCATATGAACATCGACTAATCCTGGAACCATGTATTTCCCTGTTCCATCAATGCTATGATCACATGCAATACTTGCATCTTGTTTTGTATCGATATAGTAAATCTTACCATTTAGCACATAAACATCGGCTAAAAAGAATTTTTGAAACACACTATTGTATATAAATACGTGTTTTATTACCAAATCTGCTCGATTCATAACGACTCCTTCCATCTATCTGGTGATAGATTTTAGCGCATCAGTGTGTAGAAATATAACACACAAACTGCTGTTAAGATATAAATGACATAGTTCATATCTTTTGCTTTTCCTGCTACTAATTTCATCAATAAATAAACAGGAATAGCGATACAAATACCATTGGCAATGTTATTACCAAATAATGTAAATGTGATACAGATAAATGCTGGGAATGCTTCTGTTAAATCTTCATAGTGAATATTTTTCATAGAGCTTAACATTCCAATACCAATGAACATCAATGCAGGTGCTGTTGCAGCTGATGGAATCATCAATGCGATTGGTGTAAATAATAATGTTGCTGCAAAGGCTAAGCTTGTACCGATGACAGTTAAACCAGTTTTTCCTCCTGCTTCAACACCAACACTTGATTCTAAGTATGTTGTCATACTTGGCATACCAAATAAACTTCCAACAACGGTAGAAACAGCATCGACTTTAAAGCAACGATCGATTCCTGGCAAGTTTCCATCTTCATCAAGATATCCAGCTTTTGCTCCAACTCCTAATACCGTACCAAATGTCGAAAAGAAATCCGGTACGAATAAAGCAATCAAGAATGGGATATAAGCAAAGTCTAGTGCTCCGATAAAGTCAATTCTAAAGAATTGTGCTGCAGGACTTACAGGTAAACTAAAGAATTGTTCTGGCACTTTTGTGATTCCCATAGGAATACCAATTAATGTAGTTAATAAGATTGCAATAATCATTCCACCTGGAATTTTGCGAATTTTAGCAATGACGATTAAGACAAATCCAATTAGTGCAAGTACAACAGTTGGAGATGTTAAATCACCGAATCCTAAGCTATTTTTAGCAGCGTTGGCAACGACTAAACCGCAACCTTTTGCTCCAATTAACGCGATGAATAATCCAACACCAGCACTAACGGCCATTTTTAAACTTGGTGGTATCACGCGTACAACTGCTTCACGTAAACCAAAGAATGAAATGATACAAAATAAGATACCACTCCAGAAAATAACTCCAGCTGCAATTTCAGGTGGAATGTTATCGTTGGCAATCATACCTGCTACAATACTTACACTTCCTAGCCCTGGAGCTAATGCGAATGGACGGTTTGTATATAACGCCATCGCAACACTTGTACCAATGATCAATAAGATCATCGCAGTTAAGACCACATTACGGTCTAACCCTGCATTTCCTAACATGTTTGGAACTGTCGCAAGAACATAAGCCATTGTGATAAATGTCGCAAATCCTGCTAGCAATTCCGTTTTGATTGTGGTTCCGTACTCTTTCAATTGGAACCTGTTTTCAATCCACTTCTTCATTTTCCTCTCTCCTTTTGTTTTTGTTCACTTTCATTTTAGGTTAAAACAAGATATAATACAAATACATAAAAGTTATATAAATTATGCATTAAAGCTATAATAGGAGAAAATCACATGGACATCAAAGAAGCAAAGTACGTTTTAGCGATTGCAAACTATAAAAGTATCAACAAAGCTAGCAAGGCACTCTATATCTCACAGCCTTCTCTTAGCAAGTATCTACAAAATCTAGAGTATAAATCTGATATCAAACTTTTTCATCATATACATGGTGAATACGTTCCTACCTACATTGGTGAACGCTATATCCATTATGCAAAAAAACTATTGCAGATTGAACATGAATGGAACGAAGAATTAGCCGATATCAAGCAGTTTAAAAAAGGAGAATTATCCATTGCCATTCCTATCCTTAGAAGTTCTTATGTTATCCCAAAAACAATCACACGCTTTCATCAACAATTTCCAAATGTGAAAGTTAACATCTTTGAAGTCGCTAGTACCGTAGAAAAAACACTAGAAGATGATTCGATTGATTTAGTCATTTATAACACTGATCAATTACCAAAACAATTTGACTATCAAATCCTAGATGAAAATGAAATTGTCTTAGTCGTACAAAAGAATCATCCGATTGTAAAAACAGCAATTCATAGAGATGGCTTTGATCATCCATGGGTCGATGTTCATCAATTAAAAGAGGAAGCTTTTATCTCGCTTCATCAAGAGCAAATATCTAGTAAAGTCATCTTAGATCACCTACAGGAGTTAAAGCTTACGCTGACTCCTTGGATGCAAACAAGAAGTTCTCAAGTTGCCTTACAAATGGTACAAGAAGGAACTGGATTTACCTTTGTATCCGATGGCTATATGAAACAACTTCATAACCATGAACAATTAACCGTCTTATCAATTGGAGAACATCGCTTATTTACCTATATGATTGCCGCTTATCGTCATGGACAATACTTATCCGAATTCGTTCAACAATACTTTGTGATCATGAAAAAATTCTTACATGCTAAGATAGAAGAAAACAAGGAAGGAAAAAGCTAAATAGGGTCCAAACGCTAGATAGGTCTGTTTGATTTCTTGTTTCTTTAAAAAGCGTATCAAATACTCAATCAAAGCAAGATGAATCGCAAGTAAGACCATCCCATAATACGATTGATATGAAAGTAATAAGCTTGCAATCAGACATAGCTTAATATCTCCTCCACCAAGTCCTTGTTTGATGATTCTTGTCAAGCAAAAAAACAGAAAGGCTTGTACTCCGCATTGAAACAAACGTTCAATACCAAATAAGTCATGGTAAAAAAGATACACGAAAGCAAGTACTAGCATCATCAACAATGTTCGATCTAAAATATAAAACGTATTGTAATCAATGATTGCAAGAATCAAACATAAGAAAGCAAGATGAATGAAGACGATTTGATCCATGCAATCATGAATCATATATCTTGTAAATAAGAAAATACATGCAGATAAAAAGACGATGAAAGATTTGGATAGGTTCATCGTCTTTTTTCTGCAATCATTGTATGTTTGATCAATGATTTGATGTTGCCTAGTGATAATATAATAGACAAGCATTCCATAAAAATAGCTCATCAAGCATAAAAAAAGTAATATCATAGTCGTTTTCCCCCATAAAAAAAGATTGCACGTGGCAATCTTTATTTTTGATTCAATGTATACATGCAAATACCAGCTGCGACAGCTACATTTAAGGATTCAAATGTATCCATTTCAATGTAGATATTTTGATCACATAAGTCTAAAACTTCTTGTGAAACACCTTGTCCTTCATTTCCCATGATCAAAGCATAGCGTTCACACGAACTAATTTCAGCAAGTGGTTTTGCTTCATGTAGTGATGTACCATAGATGGTATATCCTTTTTCTTTTAATTCTTGAATGGTCTCTTTTAAATCACGTCTTACAACATGTAAGTGGAATAAAGCTCCTTGTGTAGAACGAATCACTTTATCATTATATAAGTCAACAGACTGATTGGATAAAACAACGGTATCATAAGAAAAAGATAAGGCAGTACGTAAAATCGTACCAACATTTCCAGGATCTTGGACACCATCTAATAAGACAACTTTATCACCAACGATATGTTGCTCTTCTGGATAGTGACAAAGTGCCATAATCCAAGTACCCGATACACTATTTGATAATTTTTTTAAGATTTCTTTTGTAACAACATAGATAGGAAACTCATAATACAAAGGTTCTTTTCCCTGTTCCACAAGAATACAATCAATCAAACCTGCTTGATAGGCTTCTTTTAACAAGTGTTCGCCTTCAATCATAAAGACACGATCTTGTTCACGATGTTTTTTTTCTTTATATTTTACCCATTGTTTTACTTTTGCATTTGTCAAAGAAGTAATTTCCATAGTCTAAAACCTCACTTTTTATACTGTTACAAGTTTACCATAAAATGAAGTCTAATGACAATTTTATTTCAAAAAATTCTAACGATGGATGTATGTTGATTCATGAATCAATGACTAAAAGTAACCACGATCTAATACAGTAATCGTACCATCCTTCTGTAATTGAACTAGATAAGTCCAATTATATTCTGTATTCGTATTTAATGTTTTAGGAACATTAAACTGTCCTGTTTTAAATGTCACATCTAATACCATCACATCTTTTTTACTTGGATCAATGTCATAAATATCCTTATAGTAATCGATTTGATGCGTATGCTCTTCATCTTTTGCATACCCGATAGACATCAAAGTAATACCCGATAAGTCTTTTGAAAAATCTTCTTTGAATGCTTCGATAAATGCCATCTGTTCTTTTTCCGTGAAGATTTCGCTTGTTTGATCTGTTGTGATTTTGAAATCGTCTGCGATACCTCCTGCACTAGAACCGCATCCAAATAAGCTAAAACATAATAGCAATGATAAGCATAAAGTCACAAGTTTTTTCATCATATGTCCCTCCTATTTACACTTATAGAATACAACTATTTTTGATGAAAATATAGGCGTTTAAGGAAAGTTTAAGAAAGGTAAGAAAAAAGCCATTTTTTCAAATGGCTTTGTGTAATACTTATTATTTTAATACAGCAGCACAACGGTCGCATAATCCATCTTCAGCATTTGAGAATGTGATATTCCAGCATCTTGGACATACTCTACCTTCGCATTTTTCTACTGCAACTTGGCATACTTCATATTGTTTTAACTCATCAACAGAGAAGCTTACTTTTGAAACGATTAACCATTGGTTGAAGTGATTTCCACAGTATGCTTCGATTAATTGACGATCTTCATCAGAAACATTTACTAATACGTGAGCTTCTAATGATTTACCAATTACTTTTTCAGCACGAGCTTCTTCTAATGCTTTGAAGATATCAGCGCGGATTGCCATTAAACGAGCAACGTTTGTTTTGATTTCTTCAGCATTTTCAATGACTGGTAATACTGGGAATGATCCTAAGTGGATACTCTCTTCTTCAGCATGGAAGAAATCGTTAACTTCTTCAGTTGTATGAGGTAAGATTGGAGCCCATAAGCGAACAAATGTATCAACTGCATAATATAGAACAGTTTGAACTTGACGTCTTCTTACAGAATCTTTTCTTTCGATATAAAGAATATCTTTTGTATAGTCTAAGTAGTAAGCAGAGAATTCGTTTGTCATCAATGTTGTTAACATACTTGTAACATCAGCAAAACGATATTCGCTATATGCTTTTCTAGCTTTTGCATTAATTTCAGCAAGTTGAATTAACATGTATTGATCTAATGCAGGTAATTCTTTTGCATCTACTAAATCTGCTTTTGTAAAGTCAGTTTCAGCATCGATGTTTGCTAATAAGAAACGGAATGTGTTACGAACTTTACGATAGTTTTCTGAAATTTGTTTTAAGATTTCATCTGACATTGAGCAGTCTGCTTGATAGTCAACACTTGCAGCCCATAAACGTAAGATGTCAGAACCATATTTCTTCGTAATTTCTCCTGGAGCTACTGCATTCCATTGAGATTTAGACATTTTAACACCTTTACCATCCATTACGAAACCATGGCTTAATACTTGTTTGTAAGGTGATTGTCCATGAACAGCAGTACCAACGATTAATGATGAGTTGAACCATCCACGATATTGGTCACTACCTTCAAAGTATAGGTCAGCAGGATATCCTAATCCACGTTCCATCATTGCACCTGTATGAGAACTTCCTGAGTCAAACCAAACATCCATTGTATCCATTTCTTTACGGAATTCACCATTTGGAGAACCAGCATGAGTATATCCTTCTGGTAATAAGTCTTTTGCATCTTTTTCAAACCAGATGTTTGAACCATTTTCTCTAAATAATGAAGCAACATGATCAAATACAGCTTGATCCATGATTGGAGTATCATCTTCAGCATAGAAGATAGGAATTGGAACACCCCAAGCACGTTGTCTTGAAATACACCAGTCTCCACGATCAGCAATCATATTGTGCATACGTGGTTGACCCCATTTTGGAATCCAATCAACTTTATCGATTTCAGCTAATAACTGATCACGGATTTTATCAATTGATGCAAACCATTGTGTAGTTGCACGGAAGATAATAGGTTTTTTAGTTCTCCAGTCATGTGGGTAAGAGTGAGTGATGAATTCAAGTTTTAATAAAACACCTAAGTCATCTAATTTTTGAGTAACTGTTTTGTTTGCATCTTCAACATATTGACCTTCTAGCCATTCACCAGCATCCGCCATCATGCATCCGTGTTCGTCAACATTACAGTAAGCAGGTAATCCATATTTTTGACCTACGAAGAAGTCATCAGCACCAAAACCTGGAGCAGTATGTACACATCCTGTACCAGCATCAGCAGTAACGTGATCTCCTAAGATAACTAATGATTCGCGTTCTGCATATAATGGGTGTTGGCAAGTGATCATTTCTAATTCTTTACCTTTGAATGTTTTAATAATATTTTTTTCTTGTAATCCGAATTTTTCCCATAAAGCATCAACCATTTCTTGTAAAACGATTAATTTACCTTTTTCACTTTCAACTAATGCATAAGTGAAGTCTTTGTTTAAACAGATTGCAAGGTTTGCTGGAATTGTCCAAGGAGTTGTTGTCCAAATAACAAAGCTTGTATCTGTATCTAAGATTCCTTTTCCATCTTTAACAGCAAATTTAACGAAAATAGTAGGTGATTTTACATCTTTATATTCGATTTCTGCTTCGGCTAATGCAGTTTCACTAGATGGACTCCAGTAAACTGGTTTTAATCCTTTGTAGATTAATCCTTTCATCGCCATTTGTCCAAAGATTTCAATTTGGTGAGCTTCGAATTCTTTTTGTAAAGTAATGTATGGGTGATCAAAATCCCCAACAACACCTAAAGATAAGAATCCAGCTTTTTGTCTTTCCACTTGTTCTAATGCATATTTGTAGCATAAGTTACGGAAATCAGATAATTCCATTTCTTTACGATTGTGTCCTAATTTTTGAATCGCAGTTTCAATAGGAAGACCGTGAGTATCCCATCCAGGTACGAATGGTACTTTGTATCCTTCCATGAATTTAGAACGAATGATGACGTCTTTTAAGATTTTGTTTAAAGCATGTCCTAAGTGAATATCACCATTTGCATATGGAGGCCCATCGTGTAAAACGAAAGCTTCGCATCCTTCTCTTTTTGCTAACATTTTTTCATAAATGTCTTGTTCTTTCCAACGTTTTTGAAATTTTGGTTCTTTTGTAGGAAGTTTTCCGCGCATTTCAAATTTTGTTTTTGGCATTAATAACGTTTCCTTGTATTCCATAGTTTCTCCTCCTCATTACAATTAAATAAAAAACACGCATCCTCATCTAAGGACGCGTGAACGTGGTACCACCTTAGTTCTTCCCTACTTTGTAGGAAAGCACTTAAAACATTAACGGATGTTGACCGAATAATCTTACTAATGTTCAGATTATTAGCTCCAAAGTGATTTCTCTATTTGCTTCACACTAATTTCCACCAACCATTAGTTCTCTACGCCTTCACAAAAAGAAACATGTCTTTTTCATCGCTTTTATTTTGTTTTATGTAACAAATTCATATTGGGAATCTCAGGTGTTTCAAAATCATCTAAGGCTTCCTCTATACGATGCAGTTCTTCTTTCATACTGCTCTTTAAGTCATTGGCTTCATTGCCAAGACGAGCTATTTCCATCAAAATACCTCTAGCCATCATCAGTGCTTCTTTTACAATTAAATCTGCATTTTGATTTGCTGTATCAACAATCATATTTGATTCTTTCATTGCGATACGAGCCATATCTCCAGCAGCTCTTTCTTTCATTTGTAAATTTTCACTTAGCTTACTGTACTGATCTTCAATTTTTTTCTTTTCAAGATATACATCCTCTAGTTCCCTAGTTAAGGCATCAAGCTTTGTTTGTAAGGCATGTATTTGTATATCTTGCTTTTGTACATAATCATCAACCTGATAACGATTATATCCTTTTTTCATCGTACCAAATATATGTTTCTCCATACTATCATCACCTTATTTTATTGATATTTTCCTACTAGAATGACATAATGATCTTTTTTCGTCGTCTTTTGAACTTCTACAAATTCAAATCGACCATATCCACGAATGGAAATAACACTATTATTATTGCATAAAGACGAAATTTGTTCAAGTACTACATGATTAACTTTTACAAATCCTGCTCGAATCAAATCCTGTGCTTTTTTCCTAGAGATTTTTGCAAGACTTGCAACAATAACATCTAAACGTAAACTTGAAACAATCGCTTGGTTATATTTTATGTCTGGCGAATAGTTGACTTCCCCTTGATATACGCTAAAATGTAGCGAACTTCGTTTGATACGTGTTAAATTGCATATAATATAATTTTCAATGTCTTGATCAACAAAAATAATGATGGCATCATCTTCAACAATTAAATCGCCAATCTTCTCTCGCTCAATTCCAATATTCATAATCGCACCTAAAACATCTGAATGTTTTAGTCGACCAAATTGAGAAGAATAATTCGCTTTTAATGTTGAAATATGAAAATCGATTTCATCATCTTCATATGGTACTAAGACATAACGTTTGCGTTCTGCACCCTGATAGCCACCAGAAACTTCATAGTGTATTTGTTTTCCAAAAATAGATTCACAAATAGCACACTGATCAGGCGAAAAAAAGGGAGTAATAAATATTCGCTTACGACGTTCCATCAATTCTATCATATCATAGATACGTTTTACGAATTCTTCACTACCCCTATAATGTTCATAACGAATCAAGTGGATTATTCCTCTTCACTAGCGTCAAGACTGATTTCACCATGAACGACTACATTTTTTGGAGTGCATAAAATTACTTTATGTCCAATTTTCTGAATTGTTCCATCCAATGCAAAAATAACACCGCTTAAGAAGTCAATTGTTCTTTGTGAATATTCACGCTGTAATTTATGTAAATTAATTACTGCAGCCTTATTTTCTTTTAAACGTTTTGCAACTTCTTCAGCTTCATCAAATGATCTAGGTTCAAATAAAACCATTTTTGTATCTCCAGATAATTTGTTAATGGCTTTTGTTTTAGGTTGTTCATATTCAGAAAGTACTGGACCTTCTTCAACGTCTTCTACAACTTCTAAAACATCGTCTTCATCCATTGGAGCAATAAATTCTTTGAACTTTTGTCCGATGCCCATATAGCATACCTCCTATACATACTTATATTCTAACATAAAACAATACAATGAAAAAGCTATTTCTTTAATTTTTATAAATACCAACAAAAATAAAAAGACTTCAAACGAAGCCTTTTTATTATCATTTTTCTAGTTATTAATACATAGATGGTTGTGGTACACTAACCTGTTGACTTGTATTTTTTTCAATGGTTGCGATACCAGCTTCCGTAGTAATGAATAAAGCTGAAATACTTGCAGCATTCAACAATGCACTTCTTGTAACTTTTGTTGGATCAATAATACCTTCCTCAAACATATTTACCCATTTACCATTTTTAGCATCAAATCCAATTTCATCTTCTACACTTTGCTGTTTAGATACAATTTCTTCAGCATTGTATCCTGCATTCTCTGCGATTTGTTCAATTGGTGCTAATAAAGAATCTAAGACTACTTTGATTCCTTTTTGAACATCTACTACATCTGATTTTAAAGTGTCTTTTAAAGCAACATAAGCATTGATTAAAGCAGCTCCACCACCAACAACAATTCCTTCGCTAACAGCAGCTCTTGTAGCATTTAATGCATCTTCAATACGCAATTTCTTTTCTTTTAACTCACTTTCAGTTGTAGCGCCTACTCGAATAATTGCAACTCCATCACTTAATTTTGCTAAGCGTTGTGCATAGTTTTTCTTATCATACTCACTTGTACAATGTTGCATTTGTCCACGAATTTCTTCACTACGAGCAATGACATCATCATGATTTCCACCACCATCAATCAATGTCGTATTATCCTTTGTAATACATGCTTTTTTAATAGTTCCTAAATCATCTAATGTCATATCTTTTAATTCCATATTTAAATCTTTCGAATAGAATTTAGCGCCTGTTAAAATCGCAATATCTTTTAATACATCTTTTTGATGATCTCCAAAGCCTGGTGCTTTCGTAGCAACAACATTGAAAGTACCTCTTAATTTATTGACGACTAAAGTTGAAATGACTTCATGTTCAATATCATCGGCAATCATCAATAATGGTTTATTTGCTTGTACCACTTGTTCAAGCAATGGTAAGATTTCTTGAATATTGTTTATTTTTTGATCTGTAACCAAAACATAGGCATTGTCTAAATTAGCTTCCATCTTTTCATGGTCACTAACCATGTATGGAGAAACATAGCCTTTATCATATTGCATTCCTTCGCTGATTTCTAATTCTGTATCAAAGCCATTAGATTCATCAACAGAAATGACTCCATTACGTCCAACTTTATCCATTGCCTTCGCAATGATATCTCCAATTTCTTTACTACCACTAGAAATGGCAGCAACACTTGCGATATCACTGTTTGTTTCAACTTTACGACTCTTATCTAAAATATAATTAGCAACTTCTTTAGAAGCTAATTCGATTCCTTCACGCATCAAGACAGGATTTGCACCTTTTTCAACTTGTCGCAATCCATGTTCAATCATACTAGCAGCTAAGATCGTCGCTGTTGTTGTACCATCTCCTGCAGTATCATTTGTTTTATTGGCAACTTCATAAACTAATTTAGCACCCATATTTTCAAACTTGTCTTCAAGTTCAATTTCTAACGTATTTCTTTTGCCATATGTATTACCTCCTTAAGCAATCACTGCTAAGATGTCTTCATCTTCAACAATAATAAATTTTTCATGATCCATTTCAACTTTTGTACCAGAATATTCTTTAAAGATAACTTTATCATTTACTTGAATATTGGCTTTACATTCTGGTCCAATCGCTTTGACGATTGCATAACTAGGTTCTTTTTTATTTTGTTCAGTAATAATAATTCCGCTAGCTGTTTTCGTCTCTTTTTCTGCATCTTCTTTCTGTAGAATAACATTTTTGTGTAATGGTTTTAACATTTTGTTTTCCTCCTTTAAGTTTAGCACTCTATATACTTAACTGCTAACACAACCTATTATACTCAGTTTTAGCACTTTTGCAATAGGAGTGCTAAAACTTTTTTAAGAGTTAGATAATTTCACATTTTTTAGCAAAATTGTGTACGTAGGATCATATAAGCAAAACTCGGGTATCTTTTCAAGGATATCTCAAAAATTAATATTTCTGATTAAGCAATAATCGTATGCTTTATTTTCATTCATTTCTTCTCATAAGATTTCAACAAGTTCTTCTTTTACTCCTTTACTTAAGTCGCACATCTTATTCAACTCCTTCTTAGAGCCTTTATTAAGGTTTTCTATCCACCTATACGTCCTCTATTAGTAAATATCGTAAAAAAGAGAAATAATCACTGACTACTTCTCTTCATTTTATATAATATTCTTATTTAAATGATAAAAAAGACGCATGAATGAAAACATTTATGCGTCTAAATTCTTATTTGTTATAAGCTGAGTCTTCTAATTTCAATTTGAATTGATTTAAGAATGTTGTGATATCGTCCTTTGCATCTAATGCTTTCACAAAGTGAATGTTTTGACGATCCCAAGTTTTTACAACGATTTGTGCATTTGGAATACCTAATTTAGCAGGAGTAATTGTTTCAATTGCTTTTGTTAGAGCTTCGCTATCTGCTTTTGCTGTCTCATTCGCAAACGTTGCAGCTTTTTCAATATAAGGTTTTGCTTTTTCTTGTGAACCATCTTTCACAAATAAAGCAGCTTGAGGATATCCAGCAGTTTTTGTGTTATTTTTTGCTTGATATTCTTTTTGTAAATCTTTAAGAATTGTTAATTCAATGCCTTTTTCTTTTGCTTTTTTAATTGTTGCAGTTGCAGCAGGTTCTGCCATTAACCCAACATTTGCTTTTTTAGACATTAATTGTTGTTGTACTTCATTAACTGAAGCAAAGTAAGTTACGCTAGGAGTAATTGTACTTAAATCTAAACTTGCAGTTAAGATTTTTTGTGGTACTGCTTTTTCACCAAAAGCAGCAAATGTTCCTTCACTTGTTAAAGCACTTTCGTCAGTACCAACTACATAAAGGTTACCCCAAGTGACAACAGAATCTAAAACATATGAACTTTTACCTTTGCTAATCATTCCAGCTCCTAAGTTAATTGGAGCGATGATGACATCGTATTCACTATCTTCTTTTGTTAATTCAGCACTTAATACATTTGCACCATCAACTGTTTCAATTGTTACATTTTCATCATCAGCTAAACCTAATAACGAAACGCTAGGTGCACCTAGAGGTGCTAACACTTTAATTGGCTCTAAAACGACTTTTTCTTGTTCTTTATCTTGTGCGCATGCAGCTAAAGAGAATGCAAGAGCACCAGCAAGTAAAGCTTTTAACATTTTCATAGAGCTTTATCCTCTACTTCTTTTGTTAATTTAGAGATGAATTCTTCAAGTGGCATAGTTACTGAATCTTTGCTTTGTGCACGACGTACAGTGACTGTACCATTTTCAACTTCTCCATCACCAATAACTAATTGATAAGGGATTTTAGCTAATTGAGCTTCTCTCATACGATATCCAAGTTTTTCATTTCTTGTATCAGCTTTTGAACGGAATCCTAATGCATTTAATTGTGCATTGATTTTTTCTGCTGTTTCCGCATGTTTTTCATAGTGAACTGGAATGACCATCACTTGTTGAGGAGCTAACCAAGTTGGGAAGTGTCCTGCATAGTGTTCAATTAAGATACCGATGAAACGTTCAATTGAACCAAAGATTACACGGTGTAACATAACTGGTCTTACTTTAGAACCATCTTTTTCAACATAAGTAATGTCGAAGCGTTCTGGTAAGTTCATATCTAATTGGATTGTTCCACATTGCCATTCTCTTCCTAAAGAGTCTTTGATATGGAAGTCAAGTTTTGGACCATAGAATGCTCCATCTCCTGGATTTACTTTGTAATCTTTTCCAGCGCTAACGCATGCATCAGCTAAAGCTTTTTCGCTCTTTTCCCAGATTGCTAAATCACCAATGTATTTTTTCTCTGGACGAGTTGATAATTCAATACGATAAGTTAATCCGAAGATTGAATATACACGGTCGATGAAGTTGATTAATTCTTTTACTTCGCTTTCGATTTGATCTGGTCTCATATAGATATGAGCATCATCTTGTGTGAATGTACGAACACGGAATAAACCGTTTAAGGCACCACTTGCTTCATGACGGTGTACTTGTCCTAATTCACCCATACGTAATGGTAAGTCTTTATAAGAATGTAAACCATTTTTGAATACTAATAATGAACCTGGGCAGTTCATTGGTTTGATTGCGAATTCACGATCATCAACCATTGATGTATACATGTTTTCTTTATAGTTAGCCCAGTGACCACTAGTTTCCCAAAGTTCTTTACTCATCATGATTGGAGTTTTGATAAATTGGTAGTGTTCTTTTGTATGTTCTTCATACCAGAAGTTTTCAAGTAAGTTTCTTACGATCATACCATTTGGTAAGAAGAATGGCATACCTGGAGCATATTCACTCATCATGAATAAACCTAATTCACGACCTAATTTTTTGTGGTCACGTTTTTTAGCTTCTTCTAATAATGTTAAGTGTTCTTCTAATTCTTCTTTTGTTGGGTAGCAAACTCCATAAATACGTTGAAGCATTTTATTGTTTGCATCACCTTTCCAGTAAGCACCAGAGTGTTTTAATAATTTGAAGTTTTTTAATAGTTTCACTGTTTCAACGTGAGGTCCACGACATAAGTCAATGAATTCTCCTTGTTGATAACAAGAAATTGTTCCATCTTCTAAATCAGCGATTAAGTCTAATTTATAAGGATCATCCGCAAACATTTCTAAAGCTTCTTCTTTCGTGATTTCTTTACGTACAATACGTTTTCCATCTTTTGCGATTTTTTTCATTTCCTTTTCGATTTTAGGTAAATCTTCATCTTTAATAACTGTATCTCCTAAATCGATGTCATAGTAAAATCCATCAGAAATTACTGGTCCTACCCAGAACTTAGCTTGTGGGTAAAGACGTTTTACTGCTTGTGCCATCATGTGAGCACAAGAGTGATTCATCATGCTTAATTGTTCATTTTCACGAATATCAATCATACCTTTTAACCTCCATATCATAATGATCGTACATGGTATCGTTCCCATAGGGAACAAAAAAAGACTGCATCCAAAGGACGTCAGTCTTATACGCGGTACCACCTTTTTTCCTCATACAAATTCGTACGAGACACTTAAAACCTCTTTAACGTAAGGTACACGGCACACCTTTTCAGGGGCAACTCCGAGGTAGTAAAGATAACTTCCATCAAAAAACTTTCACCAACCGTTTTTCTCTCTACATCTGTCTTGAAACCTTCGTATCCTCTTCTTCGTTATCTACATTAAATTTATACACCATTACGATTGGATTGTCAACGTTATTACTTCAATTCAAACTCACTTTTTAAGCTTTTACTTTTCGATATCCAATATAGAGACATGGTAGCATTGCAACCAATAAGAAGAAATACATTTTTCGATGACTTTGATCCATGGTTGGTACCTGTTCTTTTTTCGTATTTTCAATTGTAAATTCATAAGCATGCCCATGCAATGGAATAGATGCTCCATCAATCTTAAGTTCCTCTTGCATCACTTCTACTTTAAACACATGCTTTAATACTTGATACCCGTTTGCAGCCTTCACTTCTTTTAAATAATATGTTTGATTTGGTAGATGTTCAAATACTGCTTGTGCACTATCTTTGTTTGTAGAAACATGTTGTACTTCTTTTGTACAAGCTTCATCTTGATACAAAGCAAATGTTGTTTCACTTGATAGCAATGGTTGCTTCGTTTGTCCATCAATCTTTTTAATGATCAATTTTTTGTTAGGTGTATGCTTAGGTGCTACTTTAACATGCATATTCATGATTGATGTTTGTTCATCAAAGGTAGGAAGTGCAACCATCATGGATTGTACTTGATCATAACCATTTGCATTCGTGCATTGGATGAAATATAACCCGACATCTAATCCATCAGCTTTAAAATACCCTTGTGCGTTGGTATGATATGTTTGATCAATCGATACCTCATCTTGAATATCATCCATCATTTTCTGCATATCACTTGCATGTTTCATCGTATTAAAATCAATGGTATCAATTCCAATTCCTTTTCTAGTTTCAAAATGACCATTATTTATATCTGCAAGTTTTGTTAAAGCAAATACCACATTCTCTTTACTACTCGCATGTTGGCTATCTTCTAACGTCAATTCGATAGAGCCTTGTGCTGCAAATACTGTGTTAGGAAATGAAAACACAGAAAGTAACATAAATACAACGATATATAAAAACTTAACAATCATCTTTTGTCCTCCTTAGTCTTCTTCTCTTATGATACAGCATGATGAATAGAATAAATAAGAATGGCAAACCACTAAATATCAATTCTCTATAACCAGGTAGGGCTGCTTTTTGAATATGCGTAGAACTATCTTTCTTTGGAATGAATGCTTTCCCTGTTACAACCAATCTATGTGAATTCAAACCATATGGTGTACATGTGATCAAAGAGACTAAGTCTTCATCATCTTTGATTTTTAATTCATCTAATTCCGTTGGTAAGATGACTTCAATTTGTTCTATTCGATACCAG
>SAMEA104404100__coassemble_510_pt1 | contig 42550 bp, 43 predicted proteins | sample SAMEA104404100__metabat2_high_PE_039 | metagenome-assembled genome bin SAMEA104404100 (sample SAMEA104404100) | Balaenoptera acutorostrata | reverse complement strand
TAAAAAAACACGCATATTCGATACAAAACAAAAAGTATTCTAAAAAGCCTTTATTTCGGTAGTTTAGAATACTTTTTTAATTTTGAACTGTCAAAGACGGGATTATAATTCTATTCTGCCTTTTTGTCAATTTTCAATAAAAAAAGAGGCATGCCTCTTTTTAAGATAAATGATGATCATGATTAAATTTTTTCATAAAGAACATAAACCATGTAACTAAAATAACCCCTTTAAATACCGATGATAAACTAATGCTCCACCATACTCCATTTAAGCCTATGATGCTACCAAACAAGAGTGCCATTGGAATACGCATACTCGTAAAGACAATGCTTACAATCGATGGTGGTAGGGTTTTTCCATAGGCTGAAAATGCACCAGAAGTTAAGATTTCAATACACATAAAGAATTGTGAATACCCTAAAATACGTAAATAATCAACACCTAAAGGAATGACATCTGGTTCTGGAATAAACACGGCAAAGATATATTGTGGTAAAAAGACAAGGATACAAGTCGTCAGCACGCCCCACATCATCATGACTTTTAAAGCAGTGGTATAACCATGTTTTGCACGATGCAATTGCGATGCGCCATAGTTTTGTGCAATAAACGAATTCGTTGCTGCCGCAAATCCATCGGCTGCCATATACGAAATCGATTCAATTTGAATCCCTACTTTTTGAACAGCAATTGCCGTTTCTCCCCAAGATGCAATAATTCTTCCAATCGTCATAGAAATACCAGTAAACATCACACCTTGTACCGTAGCTGGCATTCCAATCTTTACGATTGGTCTTAGATAATCTTGATGCATACCATCTAAGAAATGCATATGAGAGAACACTTCTTGATCTTTTTTCATATAGGATCCATAGCATAGGAACACAACAAATTGCGCAAACACAGTTGCGATGGCTGCTCCAAAAACACCCATGGAAGGCAAGGGGCCAACGCCAAAGATCAATACGGGATCTAGGATTAAATTGATCAATAGGCCAATTGTATTGACTTTGAATGGTGTTTTACTATTTCCAGTTGCTGTGATGACAGCAGTACAAATGGGATTGACAATCGGAAAGAAAATAAAACTTCCCATGATCAATAAATATAATTGGGCATCTTCAATGACTTGCATATTTGTAAATTTAAAGAAGTCGATACACCATGCTTTGCCTATGCATAGAAAAGCACCATAGGCTAGTGCTAAGAGTGCTCCTGCTTGTAACGCATGACGAGCAAAACAAGCTGCTCTCTCCTTATGTCCTGCCCCATAGCTATGGGCCACATTGACTTGGCTACCCACACGCAAAAAGGCACTGATGCCATTTGCCAAATTGACAAACATACCAGCAGCACCAACGGCTGCCACAGAATTACTCCCAACTCGTCCAATCCAAATCATATCAATCATACTATACATCATTTGTAATAGCGAAGTTGCCATGATGGGAATCGATAAGGCGATTAAAGCCTGTAAGATATTTCCTTGTAACAAATTTGTTCTTGTCTTCATACATTCACTCCATTAATTCATGCTAGACTTTTATTATATCATAATAAAAAAAAGAAAGATGACTTTCCATCATCTCCCTATAAACACTTCTTATAAAAATAAGCGATATTTCCTTCTTCTTCAAATGTTTTCTCGCGCGTGAAGGCTAATTTTTCTAACACATGCAAAGAACCTAGATTTTTCGCATATAAAAAAGCTCCAACACTTGTTACATCATGCGCCTTTAATAACGCAAGCAACAACTGCAATGCTTTGCTTGCGACTCCTTTATTCCATACACGCTGATCAAAGATACAACAACTTAATAAGCCATCACATAGAGGCGTTTCATGCATCGAATGACACCAGATATCACCCACATAACAATCATCCACATAGATGACTTTACGTAAGATACTTGCATCTTGTTTTAAAAATTTGTCGATTTCTTCTTCTAGTGATGTTGGATTGCGATACATGTATTTCATCACATCGTGATTGCTTGTATGCTTATAAAACTCTTTGACATGCGCAACTTCTTGCTCTCTTAATTCAATTTTCATTCATCCATTCCTTCTATTCATTCATATGAATGTGAACCATCTTCACCATGTGGAAATAATCGGATACAAGCATGGAAATGGCTGTCATCAATTGAAAGCCTTTCTTCTTGGTATAAGCATAATACGCTTCTTCTTTTCCTTTTACACCACCAATTTGTTTGGTAAAGACATCCACATCATCCACATAAAAATACATCTTTGCATCTTCATGTCCAACTTGTTTCATATAGTGCGCCATGCGTTTCATGCCTTGACGATTCACCGTGTCAAAGACAAGTTCTACGTGTCCATATTGTTTTAATCGTTTTAAAAATGTCACCACTTTTTCTTCTTCAAAATAATAAAATAAACCACTTGCTGTCACTAAGATAGGACATGTCGGATGATCTTTTCGAACATCTTTAATCCATTCTTCACTAAAGGCATCGGCTGTCAAACATGTATCTAAGGGCTGTGCTTTTAACAACTTTTCACGATAGGTAATCACGCTTGGCAAATCGACTTCATACCACTGTGTCTTTCCATTATCATTGCGATAAAAGGTTGTTTCTAACCCTGCACCTAATTGTACGATGATGCCCTCTGGATGTTCTTTTATGAATTGTTGGATGTAACGATCCATATTCGTCGAGCGAACCGCACTTGCTAGTAGGGTATATTGTGTTTGACTCTTTGCACCTTTAACGCTCTTTGGTAAACTTGCTTTTAAAGATAACGCTTTTTCGTCATATAAGATGTTTGGAAAGGTTTCACTCGCATAAATTCTTCCTAGCATTGGAACGAATAACGTATCTTCTACAGTACTAAAATTTGGCATATGCAATCTCCTTTTACTTACTACATATATACATAGTATCATGATACAAATAGGAAAGAAAAGCACGAAAAGTAAAAAAAATCGATGCAAACAAGGCTTATCGTTGCATGATCGTTTCTAAAACTGGATATAGATAAGTAGGATCATACCAATCAGCAAGATTCCTTGCTTCTAATAGGGCTTTTTGCCACAGTTCTAATTCGTCCACTGGTATTTTCGCTATTGATTTTTTCAGCATTTTACATAAGTTACGATCAACAAATGCATGCCCTTTAAATCCCATGCACCACGTGCATAAAAACATGGAATATGCTCATATAACTCTTTTGAATTTTGTTGAATCAATTGTTTACTTGCCCTGTCATCTCAACGGCAACAAAATTACCACTCATGACAACATCGTTGACGCTATCAAATAAAACTGATTTTTGTCCTTCCTTATCTCCAATTAAAGAAGTCCAAATGAACAACGATGGCGTTGTCTTTGCCTGTACTACGTTTGGTAGCATAGAGCTAGACAATAACGCCACGGACAAAATTGAAGACAAAAATTTTCTTGCTATATTCATAATCCTTGTTTGATAATGATTCTTCATTATCTTTCCTTTCTTGCTGAGATGGCAGCAATCACTTATTAGCCGTATCTAACTTTCGTATAACAATAAATCACACATAAGTACATAATTCAAGTGCATCTGTTCCTTTTTTTGTAAAAATATAGAGCTTTTTAGTTAAAAAACAAAAAGAAGACAAGATAGTATAATAATTATTGAAAAACTAGATATAAAAAAAGAAACAGCATCTTTCATCTGTTTCTTCATCATTCAATTATTTTTTGCTTCCTTGTTTCGCAACAGCATTCATTTTCGCAGCGATTGCATCTGCATCACCTAAGTATTGTTTGTTTAATACTTTAAAGTTGTCATCAAATTCATAAACCAAAGGAACTCCAGTTGGGATATTCACTTCAAGAATTTCATCTTCAGTCAAATCTTCAAAGTATTTTACTAATGCACGGATAGAGTTACCATGAGCAGTAATTAATACACGTTTTCCTTCTTTCATGTCTTTAGCAATCACATTTTCAAAATATGGCACTACACGAGCGATTGTATCTTCAAGGCTTTCACCTAATGGTAAGTTTTCACCTTTTTCACAACGATATTGATCTTGTAATGCTGGATTACGATCATCATTTACTTCTAGTAGTGGTGGAGCTACGTTAAATGAACGACGCCAAATTTTAACTTGTGCTTCTCCGTATTTTTCTGCTGTTTCAGATTTGTTTAATCCTTGTAAAGCACCATAGTGACGTTCGTTTAATCTCCAGCTTTTATAAACTGGTAACCAAGCGCGGTCCATTTCATCTAATGCAAAATTCAATGTATGAATTGCACGTTTTAAATAAGATGTATAACATACATCAAAATCATATCCTGCTGCTTTTAAAGTCTTACCAGCATCTCTTGCTTCATTTTGACCTTTTTCAGATAATTCAACATCTGTCCATCCAGTGAAAAGATTAGCTTTATTCCATTCACTTTCACCATGACGAATTAATACTAATTTCATATCATTACTCCTTCTCGACATCTTTTGTTAGCCGTTTCTAACTATTAGTATAAACTCATTAATTTATTTGTCAAGATGTGCTTTTTCATTTTTTATAATTTGTTTTCTTTCCTCAAAAAAAATAAAAAGTTACCCATTGACGTCAGAAATAACTTGTGCTAAATTATTGTTAGCGATGGTTAACTTTTCTATTTATTCTCATTCCTCTCAACATTAACTAAATCGATATGATAGCTTCCATCGCTAAAAATGAAATAGAATAAGAGGTGATTATACATGGACGTCAATGTCGTTTATGGTATCCTGATTCCTTTTCTAGGCACCTCTTTAGGTGCTGCCTGTGTATTTTTTATGAAAAAGAACCTAGGCTTATCTGTACATCGTGCATTAACAGGTTTTGCAGCCGGTGTCATGGTTGCGGCATCCGTTTGGTCTTTATTAATTCCAGCAATTGATCAATCAACTTCTATGGGTCGATTATCCTTTTTACCAGCTGCCATTGGTTTTTGGATTGGAATCTTGTTCTTACTATTCCTAGATCATGTCATTCCCCATCTACATCAACCAAATATGGAGCCAGAAGGACCAAAGACTCATTTGAAAAAAACAACAATGCTTGTGTTAGCAGTTACCTTGCATAACATTCCAGAAGGAATGGCCGTCGGTGTCATCTACGCTGGTTATGTTTCAGGAAACGTTGGTATTAGTGCTATGGGAGCCTTCGCGCTATCCCTAGGTATTGCCATTCAAAATTTTCCAGAAGGAGCCATTATCTCCATGCCTTTGCGCACACAAGGAATGAGCAAGCCAAAAGCATTTTGGATGGGTGTATTATCCGGAGTTGTTGAACCAATTGGTGCAATTTTAACTGTATTAGCAGCAGACATCATCGTTCCTGCCCTACCTTATTTTTTAAGTTTTGCAGCAGGTGCTATGATTTATGTCGTTGTTGAAGAATTAATTCCCGAAATGTCAGAAGGAAAACATTCCGATATCGGAACGATTTTCTTTGCTGTTGGATTCTGCATCATGATGATTTTAGATGTCGCATTAAGTTAGTTAAAAAGCTTTCTCTTGTTAGGGAAAGCTTTTTTTATGAGCAATCAATTTTTTCTATTAAGAAAGCTTCCCTAGGCTTCATCCATCGATAAGCAACTAAACAAATTAATACCGATACGAAAGAGCCAAAGGAAACGGCTAGTCCCATTGGATATAAGCTTGTTAAACATTTCGTAGCTGCAAGATACGAACAAGGAATACGCACAAAAACTATGGAAATAAGATTATGTAAAAAGGATAGACTCGATAAGCCATAGGCACAAAAATAACCACTAAAACTAAAATGTAAGCCTGCAAAGATACAATCCCAAACATAGCCTTTCATATACTGACTACCAAGGATGATGACTTGTTGTTCACTCGTGAAAAGTCGCATGAAGAAAGGGATGTACAAATGCATCAAACAAACAATCGCAAGTCCCCATACAATAGTGATCAAACAAGCATAGCGTAAGATTTGATGCGCGCGCTCGTTTTTTCTTGCTCCTAAATTAATCGCAGATAAAGAAGAAACACTTTGTAACATAGAAGATGGCACAAGGAACAGCAAGCAAATCATCTTTTCAACGATACCAACTGCTGCTGCATCATAGAGTCCACGCTGATTCACAAAAATAGTGATGATCAAAAAAGCAATTTGAATACAACCATCTTGAATCATAATCGGAATACCAATAGATAATAGTTCTTTTACAACAGGCCACTGCAAATGGAAATTGCGACGTGTAGGAAGTTGTGCTCTTCGTTTCTTAACGATGGTTATTAGCGCAATGAGTACACTTAATAACTGTGCGACAATCGTTGCGATAGCAGCACCCGCAACACCAATATGAAGGCCACCAATTAGGATATAATCAAAGATGATATTTAGTCCACAGGCAATCGCGATGATATACATCGGTCGCTTAGAATCTCCCATTCCACGAAAGATTGCACTCAATAAATTATAACTAGTGATGAAGGGAATGCCGATAAAACAAATCCATAAGTATTGCTTCGTTTCCTGCACTGCTTCTGCTGGTGTAGACATCACAGCAATAATTGGATCAATAAAGATAAGTAACACTATGGTGCTAATAAGAGCAAGAAGGCAAAAGAGCAAGATGGAGTTTCCAATATAGCGATGGACCTCTTCTTTTTTATTTGCACCAACTGCACGTCCTACACTAACGATGGTTCCCATAGCAAGGCCTACAATCATCACAGTAATCATATGCATGATTTGACTACCAATGGAAACGGCCGTGATACTTTCTACTTCGTAAAATTGTCCAATGATAAATAAATCGGCCATTCCATATAACGTTTGTAAAAAATAAGAAAAAATAAATGGTATAGAAAAACGAATGAGTGTCTTCCATACACTTCCCTTAGTAACTGTACAATCCATAAAAAAATCCCCTTTATTTCGACATTTATGATATTGTTTTATTTTATCTTATTTTTTATCATTTGTCGAATATAGAGGATTAGAATCTTTGATTAAGATTGTAAGAATGAATAAATTTGATTCCAAATCTTAGGATCTTGTTTCGTGATCAAAGACCAATTATGATTCTTTTTAAATGCTTCTTGTTGTTCTTTTGTATCTAATTGATGTTTCTTCATCAGTTTTGCTTCTTCCTCTTTCATCGCATCAAATGCAATACATGCTTCATCGCATAATTGAGGACCATGGTTACGATTTTCAAGTGATACAAATGTTGTATTTGGTCGATCTTTTAATGCATAAGATAATGGTATTAAACTTAATTCATAAAGCACCATCTTATCATCTTTTGATTGTAGATGAAGAAGTTTCGCCTTTGATTTTAATAAGCTTTCTCTTGCATCTAAATCTGCATAGTTAGGATTATGTTCACGTTCACGTGCCATGACTTCACTAGAATATTTCAAGAATGGTTTTGGTATGTATTGTTCACATAACGCTTTTGCTGATAAGAAACCAGCTAAGGATACAACATGAGTTACTTCGGGATGAAAAGCAACCACATTCATAGCAGAATAAGCACCCCAACTATGGCCAATTAGTTTTACTGTTTTGTATTTAAATTCTTGTAATAAAGAAGTAAGCACATGATCAAGATCATTGACACCCTGGGCAAAACCTAAAATGCCACTACCTTTGGTATTTGCACATCCAGTATGATCATAAGAATACACGCTATAACCCGCCTTGCATAACATTTCAATTTCTTTTAGGTAGGCTTCATGGCCTTCTCCAATACCATGATCAAAGACGACTAGATTCATCGCATCAAAATCACCATAGTAATAAAAACGTCCTTGTAATTCCACGCCACGATCTGCTAAGATATTATGCTCTCTTGCTTGAAGATTGTTAAAATCTTTTAGAGAAAACGTATAATACGCAGGATTTTTCTCGTAACGTCCTAATACTTCGTCAAACTTCTTTTTAATAATTTTACTAAATAACATACGCATCCTCCTATTGTTAGTTATCGCTATCTAACTTTAAGTATACCACGTTTTCAAAAAAAAGAATCAATTTCTATGACTAGAAACTGATTCTTTCGAATTAATCTTGAAATAAATTAAAATATTTTTCTAAGAAATCTGCGCAACCATCTTCATTACATGTTTTATCTGTAATCATATCAGCGATTGCTAGCGTATCTTCACTACCATTGCACATACAAACACCAACACCTGCTGCTTCTAGCATGGTATTATCGTTTGTTGTATCTCCCATAGCCATAACATTTTCTAATGGTAAGTTATGGAATTCACAGAATTTTTCTAATGCATATGATTTTGACACACGACGATCTGCAAACTCTAACATGGTAGACTGTGTTTTAAATGCAGCATAGTAAGGAGAAGGATTTGCATTTAGATATTCTTCAATTCTAGGCATATCTTCTTCTTTTACACGGAACATGATTTTCGCATTGTCTTCCGCATAGAAATCACTAATGTCATTTGGTCGAACCATTTCCATTTCAGCAGCTTTCGCTGATTCTTTTGTTTGTTCATCAATGTGATGACATAAGAATGTATCTCCACGATACATGACAATATTATTTTCAAAGATTGACATCTTTTCGATGATTTCTTTAATCCATTCCCTTTTTAATTCATAGTAATGATAACGTTCATCTGTTAAACCATCCCACAATGCAGAACCATTTAATCCAACGATGACATCAAATTCTTCAAATCCCCAACGTTTTGTACCACGTTTTACATCATCAATAGAACGTCCTGAAGCAAGCCCAAAGATAATACCTTGTTTCTTCAATTCTGTAATGACACGTTTCATACGATCACTTAAGTTCAAATGTTTCATTACAATCGTATTATCAATATCACAAATAATCAATTTAATATCTTTCTTCATAATGTCCTCCCTTTTCTTTTTGGTTTGTTTTTGTTCTTATAAGCAACAACCTTATTTATTATACATCAAAGAATGCAAAAAAAACACATGAAACAGTTGAATTATATGTATTCCCTTGTCATGTGATTTTTTATGTATACTTTTGTGATTTATCCGTTTATTCATCAAAGAAGCCAAACATATCCCAACTATCTTTTTTATATGTATAAACATCCATCAAGATTCCTGCACTCCAAAAGACAATGCTCATCCATTGTCCTTCAAGAATTCCAATTAATAAGAATGGAATCATAGAGAGAAGACTACAGATAAAACAATAGAATTTCTTTTTTAGAAACCAAAAAAGTACAGTTAGGATAAAGCCGATCACAAAGATTGCATATAAACTATTCATCAATGACATATTTCTACCTACTTTCTTATTTCTTCCATTATATAGAATGGAATACGATTCGTCTATAAAAAATAAACTAACACTTGACAATATTAGCTTCTATTTGTATCATTGTATTAGATAGTTAGTACAATGATACAAATCAAAGGAGGGATACCATGTTTCTAAAACTATGTAAACATGAATTCAAGTGTACGTATCGTATGTTCTTTATCCTGTATGCCATCTTATTATTAGCGGCTTACTCACTAGCTTCCATTCTAGCAGCGCAATATGGTTCACCCTATGGAATTCAATGGTTAGTAATGTACGTAGTAGCAATCTTTGCGACATTAATCGGTTGTGAAATTCTAATCTTTCGCTCTTACTACCTTTCTATGTACAGCAATGCTGGTTATTTGACAAACACGTTGCCAGTATCAGAAAGAACATTGTTTCTAGCAAAGCTTTTTGTCTATAGCGTATGGACCATACTTTCTGGCATCTGTGTGCTAGGTTCTATTTTCTTAGTATTCACTGCAGTTCCTGAAGTGACGCTGAAGCCTTTTCCTATGATGTTTTGGATCATCATGGCTATTTCCTTGCTTCTTCAAGCAATCTTCAATACGGTATTAATCATGACAGCAATTACAGCAGCGCATACAAGTTTTATTAGAAATCATCGCTTATTCATTGCTCTTATCATCTATTTTGCCGTAGACTTTATAAGAGAGCGAATTGCTAGTCGATTACCAAGTTCTGCCTATATCGCAAATCATCCTGAATTTGTAGCGCTTCATGATATCAATTCCCTAAATCAATTGGCTACTCCACTTGGCATTGGCTTATTACTTGCTAGTATTGTAGTCTTAACAAGTCTTGGCATCTATTTTATGAAGCATAAAATGGAACTGGAATAAAAGAATTGAGGTGATTCTATGGACTTTCATACCAATACACCAATTTATATCCAAATCATGGATGAAGTGAAACGATTGATCGTCATTGGTCAATATACCTGTAATGATAAAATCCCGCCTGTGCGCGAATTGGCCATGACATTTGGTGTCAATCCAAACACTGTTCAACGCGCACTCAGTGAATTAGAACGCGATGGATTACTTGTAAGCGAGCGAACAAATGGACGCTTTGTCACAAGCGATGCGTCTATCATTCAAGCCTTAAAAGAGTCCATCTTAAATGAAAAGATAGATCAATTTATCTTTGAGGTCAAAGAATTTCAATTTGATCAAGATGATTTATTATGTCGTCTAAAGGAGAAATTACAACATGAATAAGATTGTTGAAGTACAAAACCTATCAAAAAGTTATGGAAACCATCAAGTATTAAATACTGTATCCTTATCCATCAAACAAGGTTCGATCACTGGTTTACTAGGACCAAACGGAAGTGGGAAAACAACCTTTGTCAAGTTACTAACTGGCTTATTAAAAGATTATAGTGGTACGATTCAAATTGATGGACAACCCATTTCAAACAACACGAAAGCCATCGTATCTTATTTACCTGATCATGACTATTTTTCAAGTTGGATGAAAGTAAAGGATGTCTATCAAATCTTTGTTGATTTCTACGAAGACTTTGATGCTGAAAAATGTTTAAAAATGCTAGAGGACTTTCATATTTCTTTATCAGATAAAATTAAAACCATGTCAAAAGGAACCAAAGAAAAATTACAATTAGCCTTTGTCATGAGTCGTAATGCTAAACTCATCATTTTAGATGAACCCCTAGGTGGCATTGATCCTGCCGCAAGAGATGTCATACTTGATACCATTTTATCAAACTATGCCATGGATCAAACCATCTTAATTACCACACATTTGATATCTGATATCGAAAGAATCTTTAGTGATGTTATCTTTCTAGATGAAGGACGTGTAACCTTAGCTGGAGATGTCGATACACTACGCCAAGAAAAACAAACATCCATCAATGATTTATTTAAAGAACTGTATCGTTCTAAGGAGTAAGAAAATGAAAAAAATGGGATTGTTGTTAAGTAGTTTACTGATCATCTTAATGGTCAGTGGTTGCTTTCCAAAAGAAAGCATGAGAACTGATTTTCTTCCCAATGAATACTTTGCTTATTATGATGCAACGGCAGATGAAGCCTATACCTATTTTAAAGAACACCCAGAAACTTGTACCCGTGTTCAACAAAATGAGAAAGGTATTTACATCACCTATACTACCGAACAAAAACGCCATAACTTTTGGGAAAGAATGAATGCATGTGATGCAAAAATAGAAGAATTCGAGAAACATAATGAGAATACCAAAGTATCGATTTATATCGATGATGATGCGAAAGTAAAAAATATTGTTGGTGATAAACTAGACATCCATTGTCCAAGAGATGTCGATCAAAAAGAGTTAAAAGAACTCATTGACTTTGTTGCTCCTCGTCTACTCTTCCAATTATTAACGAATGATGGTGACTTACACACCGTTAATATTCGCATTTATGATTACAAAACTCATGAGCTTTTACACTATCATGGAATCCAATAAACGAAAAGGTGCTCGTCACCTTTTTCTTTTCCCCTTTCATTGACCATGAAAACAACTAGTGCTAAAATATTGTTATCGTTAGCTAACAAAACTGACGATAGCTAACTAAGGAGGGATTCTATTATGAAACCAGATTATAAAAACTGGGTACCAAAAGGAATGGTCATTAGTTTTGTCATCGGCACCATCATTGCCGCCATTCTATTGATCGTTACAAGCATGTCAACCTTGCTTGAAGGAACATCTAAACTACTATTACAAATCGTACTAGGTATCATCTTTTTAGCATTATTATTTTTTTCATCATTCTTTATCCATCTATATCGAACATTCTCCTACAATGGCACAAAACAATTCGCAAGAAGAATTATCGATCATGTCAGCGATTATGTAAAACTTCCAGATAATGGTGTTGGTCTTGATGTCGGATGTGGAAGTGGTGCTCTCACAATCGCTTGTGCAAAGAAAAACCCTAATGCTTCCATGATTGGACTTGATCGTTGGGGAAAAGAATATGCATCGTTCAATAAACCATTGTGTGAAAACAATGCCAAAATTGAGGGTGTAGCCAACGTTACGTTCGTAAGAGGAGATGCATTAAAGCTAGATTTCCCTGATGAACACTTTGATGCTGTGACAAGTAACTATTGCTATCACAACATTCCAAGTAACAATCGTCAAGATATCATCTTAGAAACACTACGTTGTTTAAAAAAAGGTGGCGTCTTTGCGATTCATGATGAATTCACAAAGAGTAAATATGGAGATACATCAAAACTTGTAAAACGCTTAAAAGATATGGGCTATGAAAAAGTAGAGCTATTAGATACAAGCGAAGGATTATTCATGACAAGTAAAGAAGCAAGTTCTTTAGCTTTAAAAGGATCAGGCTTATTAGTTGGTAAAAAATAGGCAATAAAAAAGGCACATATCAAATGTGTCTTTTTTTATGTCTATCTCTCGTTTGCTTCCATTAAGTTTTTAATCTTTTCATGATATTCATCTGGTGCAAAAGCAATACTTTCACCATGCGCTGCTTCAGGAACAACTAGAATATCTTTATAGTCTGAACCACATGCATCATATAAGACTTGAACCATATAAGCTGGTACCATCGTATCTTTTTCACCTTGCACAAATAACATAGGCACACGTGCTTTTTTCACTTGTTCTAATGCTGAATAGTCATGGAAGTTAAAGCCCGCTTTTTCTTGGGCAATCTTTTCTACTTTTGGTAAAATCCAATCAGCTGGTAAATGTGCTACATCATGTAATTGATAATGAAGAACATCCCATGCAGTAGAGAATGCACAATCAGATACAATTCCTTTTACTTGTTTTGGAAGATCTGCTTCTCCTGATGCGGCACAAACAGTAGCACCACCCATAGAAACACCGTGAAGAATAATTTCAATATCCTCTCCATAAGTCTTCACTAGGTATTTTGCCCAATCGACACAATCTAAGCGATCAAGAACACCAAATCCAATATAGTCCCCTTCACTTGGACGATGTGCACGATCATCTGGTAACAACATGCTATAACCTAATGATTGATAAAATTCAATATAAGGTGCATATTCTGGACGTGCATAAGAACGATAGCCATGCACACCAATCACAAATTTCTTTGGCTTTTCATTCGCTGGGAACATATAGGCATGCAACTTTAAATCATCTCTTGATTGCATATAAGCATCTGTATATTCCATATTTTTCATGACTTTTAAACCTGCTTGTGACACTTTATAGTGTGGTGTTCCAATATAAAAATCAGGAACTTTTGTAGAACGTTCTGGTGTTTGGAACATGTAATTAAAAATTAGCTTTGGTGATGCAAGCACAAGACCAATCAACAACACTGCTAGAATAACTAATACAATAATTAAAATTTTAACTGATTTTCTCATTTTATTACCTCCTGTTATTTTTCATCATAGCATTATTATATAACACTTTTAATCAAATACAAGGACGTCATTTTTTACAAATTTGCTTTAATTTTTCAACAATCGTATATAAGTCTTGTTGTGTTGGTTCCACTTTGCTTTCATCTCGTAACAATGCCGAAGGATGATAGATGGCTGTTAGATAATATCCTTTTCGCTCTACCCACTTACCATGATCTCTTGTTATGCGAAAACTTGGATCAATGAGTTTTTGTGCGGATACTCTTCCTAAACAAACGATGATCTTCGGATGCAATAAATACGTTTCATATCGAAGATATGGAAAACAGCGCTCTTTTTCCTCTTCTTGTGGATCACGATTTCTAGGTGGGCGACACTTTACAATATTTGTAATATAAATATCTTGATGTGATAAGCCTGCACGTTGCAGCAAGGTATCAAAGAGTTGACCTGCTGGTCCAACAAATGGAATTCCTGCTAGGTCTTCTTTTGCCCCTGGCGCTTCTCCAATAAACATGATGCTTGCTTGACGATTGCCAGCTCCCATCACTGCTTGATTTCTAGTTGTACATAACGGACAACGATGACAATGTTTTACATACTGATCAATTTCTTCCCATGTATGCATACCATCCCTTCTCTCTCTTAGACATTATAATACAACTTTTCTCATATAAAAACAAAGAAGCGTATGTCTTGCACTTCTCTATTTCATAAATGGTAAATCTGGTAACTGATTCTCTTTCATCACTGAAATTAACATCCTAGCAAATCCTTTTGGATCCCTAATTTGATATTGCATATGATTATATTGATCAAAGACTGGATAGTTTCCATTAGGATAAGCCTTCATTACAGCATCTCGATATTTATAATGATCTTCGATACTACCAAATTCAAAGAAGGTATGTTCTTGCATCTTCTTGCTTAAGGATGGAAAGGCATCCTTGACTAAGCTATCCGATAATTGCATTCGTAAATTATGATAGGTTAAGCCCTGCCCTGCTTCAATAAAATAAGGCTTGATAGCTTCATCATCACACCACAAAATATACTTCAACGTTCTTCCCTTTGACCAAGCTAAACTTTTAATGGCTAGATAAAGAAAGGGTGTCATAATGCTTCTTAACATCTTTGGAATTTGTGCAAATTGTCCACCATCAAAGAATACATGGTCGACCTTATAAGGAGTGGTTGTCAAAAAAGCCATGGCTAAATCTGCTCCAATCGACGATGCCACAACAAGGGCAAGATGCGAAATTCCTTCTTTTTTAAGAAAGTCCTTTACTTGTTTGACTTCATCTTCTTTACTGATATAGCGCTGATCTTTACAATACACACTTGATGATGGCATGATACAATAATAGTCATCTTTCAGATACATCGCAACAGGAATACTACTTTTAGCACTCACTCCCATCGCATGGAAAAATAAGATTGCGGGATGATTTTTATTACCCATAGTAAAAAACTTCATATTCTTACCTCCGTTCTTGTTAAGTCTATTGTTATCTATGACTAACAATATAGTAACACGTTTATCATAAAAGAAAAATGCCCATACGGACATTCTTATTTTTTATGGGCAATAAAACAAATCCAGTGTTTCTCATCGTTATGATACACTTGTACTTGTTCAAAGCCAGCTTGTTTTAAATAGTCAATCACTTCTTCTTTGGAATAAATGACCATACCATCAATGATTTTTACCCATTTTTGATCTTTTTCATTTGTACCATCACACTCATTCACAATCATAAAATAAGCATTGTTTTTTAATATACGATATACTTCTTGAAAGCTTTGTAATGGTCCAGGCCAAAAATAAATGGTCTCAAAAGCAGTTGCCAAATCATAAGTTTCATCCTTTAGTGGAAGCTTTGATACATCTGCTTGTAATACCTTGCAACGACCTTCTTCAATCGCTTTTTCATTGCGTTTTATGCTAGCTTCTACAGAAACACTTGAATAATCAATCGCACACATGTTTGCCTGTGGATATTTCAGCATCAAATCTTGTGCATTTTTTCCTCCACCACATCCTAAGTCAATCATATGTTTTAATTCGTTGATGTCTAAGTGACCAGTTCCCCAACTAGCCATTTTCGCATGACCAGTATTCATGCTACTGACCATCATCTTCCCTAATCTACCTTCTGGTTTCTTTGTTTGACGAATAAAATCTTTATAAAATCCCATGGGTTACCTCCTGTTTGTTTACTTTTTACATTGTTTTAAATGATTCCATCCATTGATGAAAAATAAAAGTCCTGTCGCAAACAATAAGATCCAAATCACAATTCCATCACCATTCATCGCATTATAAACTAGACAAATGCCACTGACGATGATTTGAATCATTGCACATATACATGAAAATATAAATAATTGTTTATCTTGATTCATTGTTCTTCTCCCTTTTTACTAATTGTTTAATCCTTATTCCATGTTCCTAAATGATGGCGAGCATGAATAAAGGTTTTATATAAGCCATTCTTTCGCATCAATTCATCATGAGACCCTTGTTCTTCAATCTCTCCATCTTGAATCACAATAATATTGTCAGCATGTTTGATCGTATTTAAACGATGCGCAATGACAACTAATGTTTTTCCCTTACATAATTCATTAATTGCCTGTTGAATATAATATTCATTATCTGCATCAACCGATGCAGTTGCTTCATCTAGGATGATGATTGGTGCATCTTTTAAAATACATCTTGCGATACTAATGCGTTGCATTTCTCCACCAGATAAGTTTGAGCCACCTTCTTTGATCACTGTATCAAAGCCATCTGCAAGATCCATGATAAAGTCATAGCATCTTGCCAATTTCGCTGCTTGTATGACTTCTTCTCTTGTCGCATCTTTTCTTCCCATATTGATGTTGTTATAAATCGTATCATTGAATAAGTACACACGTTGAAAGACAACACTGATTTCATTCATCAACTCACTTAAGGCAACATCACGAATGTCCACACCACCAATGGTGATGCTTCCTTCTTTCACATCCCAAAACCGTGTTAATAAGTTTGCAATCGTGGACTTACCACCGCCACTTGGTCCAACAAAGGCTGTCATCGTATGTTCTTTCATTTCAAAACTAATATTTTTTAACACATCTTTGGATGTATAAGCAAATGTCACATTGTTGAATTGAATATCGTGATTGTTTGTCAACGTCTTTGTTCCTTCATTTGGTAAGGTTGTGACTTGTAACAATTCATCAATGCGATCCATTGATGCACACATGAGCGTCAATCGAGCAAGTTGACTATAGAATGCATAAATAGGCATAAATACGTTCATCACAAATAAGACCATACCTACAAGATAAGGAGCTTCTAGTGATCCTTGTTGCCACAAATAAATGCTTAATGCAAGCAACACCACAGAACCCATCACACTCATGAATAAGGTTACAAAATAATAGGGCTCTTGTTTTTGTTCATATTGAATATGACCCTTGCAGCTCTTATCAAAGTTATCCATCAATTCTTTTGATTTCTCACCTAATAAGTTATAAGACTTAATAATACGTATGCCTTCCACAAAATCTAAGACAGCACTTGTTAAGTCTTCACTGTTTTCTTGACGAATTCGGCTATATTTCATATTCATATGATACGCATAGTGCCCAATGATGAAGATGATGATTAGAATAGCGATGGTTGCAAGTCCTAATACTGGATGAAAGAACAACATGAAGGTTGCTAAGATGATTTGTGTAAATAAATCACTCATCAAATCCGCTAAAGCACTCATGCTTGATTCTTCCACAAAGACTAAATCCGTTGATAAAATAGAACTAATTTTACCAATATTTCCTTCCGTGAAATAACCCATGGGAAGCTTTCTTAAATGATTTCCTAGTTCTAAACGCTTATCGGCTGTCACTTCAAAACCTGCACTGGATTGTTTTTTATCTGCAAGATATTGACAAATAATCTGCAAAATAACAATCACCACCATCACTATACCACAGATGATTAAAGAATGAACGTTCAAACTTTGATCTAAATACATCGCAATGATCACAAACGCAAGCATAATTGGCATCTGCGAAAAGATAGACTTTAAAAAGGAGAATACAAATGCAGTGTAAATTCTTGACTTATATTTTGAAGAGAATGCAAGAATTCGTTGAATCATATTAAGCATGCGCACGCACCTCCTTGTTTTGAATTGTCCATTGAATACTTTGTTCTTGAATCTGCCATAAGTTTGCATATTCTTTGTTTGTCTTCAACAATTCTTCGTGTGTTCCACTTGCTACAATAGTTCCTTTATCAAGCACACAAATCTGATCAGCATGAATAATGCTTTGTAATTTATGGGCAATGACAATCACAGTCTTATCTTTGATCACTTCACGAATCGCTTGATTCATCTTTTCTTCATTCTCAGGATCAATAAAGGCTGTTGCTTCATCCAATACAACAATTGGTGCATTTTTTAAGATTGCACGCGCTAATGAAATACGTTGTCGCTCTCCTCCACTTAATAACTTACCACTATCACCAGCCATGCTTTGTAGACCATCTGGTAACTTATCTAAGAATTCAAAACATTGTGTTTTACGACACGCTTCCATCACTTCTTCATCTGTTGCATCCGGTTTTCCAACACGCACATTTTCCATCAACGTTGTATTGAATAAGAATTGTTCTTGAGAAACATAAGAAATTTCACGATTTAATGCTTCTAGACTCATCTTTGTCAAAGGTTGGCCACCAATGGTGATACTTCCTTTATTCACATCATAAAAGTGCACCAATAATTTAGCCAATGTTGATTTTCCACTACCCGATTCACCAACAAAGGCAACCATGTCGCCTTCCTTGATATGTAGGGATACATCATGAATGACTTCTTGATCGGTATAACCAAAACTCACATGTTGAAGATCAATCGCATGATCAACACCTCTAAATCCATCACTCGTTTGCTGTAATTCAGGCGCATCGCTCATCTTCTCTAAAGCTTCAATTTTATAATTGATTTGTGGTAAGACACTACCAAAGTTTAACGCTTTTAATAAAGGTCCACCAATTCCAAAAGACATGCAAAGAACCAATGTCAAATCACTCATTGATACATAACCCCGCATCACAAGATAAGCACCAACTGGCAAAGTAAAAAGACAAATACAAGGTAAGATGGAATTATAAATGGCCATCCATGGCCAACAGGCTTTATACCAATCTAGGGTAAAATTACGATAGGCTTTGACATCGTCCTCATAACGATTTAAGGATTCACCATCTTTATTAAACACTTTGACAACTTCCATCCCATTGATATACTCTACAATCGTATTGTTCATCTTTTTTGCGGATTCATAATATGCAGCCATCTTAGAGTTTCCTTGATAAAAGAGCATACCCATCGCAAACATACCAAGTGGTAATACGAATAGTGATAAAAGTCCTAATTTCCAATCGATGATAAAAATCGCAATCAATACCGAAATCGGAACGGTTAAGTTTGCCAACCCTTCTGGTAAAGCATGTGCTAATAACAACTCTAAATCATCAATATCATTAATAAACATCTTCTTTAAACTACCAACACCATAACCATCAATAATTCCTAGAGGTTGCTTTTCAATTTTCTTTTGTAAAGACACACGAATATTCTTCAACGTATGAAATGCACTCACATGGGATAGAGCTAATCCTTTCACATAGAACATCACATAACAAAGTTCTAACACAGCAATGATGCCAATACGAATCAAATAATAATCCATGTCTTTATGAACACCTAAAATCAAAGGTTCTAAAATCTGGTAAAGTAAGAAAAATGGTACCACACTTGCAATTGTGCCAAGCAATAACAAAACAATGGCGCCATAGGTATATTTCTTATAATTACCCATATAACTCATTAGCTTTTCCATCGCTTATCCTCCTTTTAGTTAGACATAGCTAACCTTGGAATAAAATGAAAAGGATATGATCAATCCATCTTAAAAATCGTCTTTTCATATCCTGCACTAAAGAAGTCCCCAATCTTATAAATGTATGTTTCTGCTTCTTCTTTTTTATAATGATGCATGATGATTTCAGCTAAGCATGAATAATATGCATGATTTAAAATATGCATTTCTTCTAAGCTAACATCAAAAGGAATGCCACTTTCTGCAAATTTTGCACTACCCTTCAAAATCCCTTGATCCGCTTTTAACGCCATATATTCCACAAAGTTTTCATATTTCGTCCCTTTGCTTGCAACGACTAATAATTCTAATCGTTCAAAATGATCATATATGAAATCTACAAGCTTTCTTAATTCAGGATGGGTATATCCTTTATAAAAATCATTGAGTTCACTTCTTGATGTACTTGCATCTAAAAAACGATTCGCGTTGATTTCGAAATATTGATCAATCTCTTCCATAACAGGTTGTACAATTTCACAAAATAACTCTTCTTTATCTTTAAAATGTTTATAAAAAGCTCCTGTTGTCACATGACATTTTTTACATAGCTCGCGCAAGCTTGTTTGAACAAAACCTTTTTCTAGAAACATTTCTAAGCCATTTTGCTTAATTTTTTCATGTGTCGCATTATAATCACCATTCATATTGAGTTCCTCCTAGTTAAAGATAACATCGTTATCTTTAGTTGTCAATTATCAAAAAAAAGCTTTCTAAGCTCTAACGCATAAAATCTAAGATTCAATCTTTCCTTTTCCACTCTTTATGATATAAACTTTTTTCTAATTATGGTATAGTTACATACGATGTGTTTTACATATAAAGGTGAGTTGAAAATGGAACATATATTTATCATTAATCCCGTTTCTGGTACAACCAATCCAGAAACTTATTTACGAGCAAAGATTGAACAAGTAGCAAACAAGTTTTCTTTATCCTACAAGATTCTTGTAACCGAGTATGAAGGACATGCCAAAGAAATTGCAAAAACCTATTCTCAAACTGGCAAAGCGATTCGTTTCTATGCCTGTGGAGGAGATGGAACGTTAAATGAAGTAGTCGAGGGAACACTTGGTTATCCAAATGTTGATACTGCATGTATTCCTTGTGGTAGTGGAAATGACTTTGTTCGAAATTTTGGTACAAAAGAAGATTTTTTAAATCTAGAAGCGATGGTACAAGGAGAGCGCATTACTATTGATCTAATCACAACACAATATGGTATAGCGACAGCGATTTGTTCTGCAGGCTTAGATGCCCAAGTAGCCTATGGCATACCCAAATTTCGTCGTATTCCCTTCTGTGGTGGCGAAACTTCTTATAAACTTTCCATCATCACAAGCTTATGTTCAAAATTAGGCCATCAACTACGTATAGAAGCGGATGGTGAAGTATTTGAAGATAACTTTTTGATGCTTGCGATTTGTAATGGAAAAACCTATGGTGGAGGCTTTATTGCCTCTCCAAATGCAGATATGCAAGATGGACTTCTAGACTTCGTCATGGTGAAAAAAATCAGTCGTTTCCGTATTGCGAAAGTCGTTAATACATATAAACAAGGAAAACACATCGTGAATGGAAAGGTACTTCCTGAATTTCAAGATATCATGACGTATCGAAGAGTGAAAGAAATTCATATTCAAGCATTGGATCATCGCCCCATCGTAGTAACCAAAGATGGAGAATGTGCACCAAGAATGCAATTAGATGCCTGTATCACACCAAATTGTGCAAACATCGTCATACCAAAAAGAAAGTAGATCCGCTCCACTTCCTTTTTTTGTGATGTATTATTTCATTTTTGTCATTGGCAACATGGCTGCACCAATGATTCCTGGTTCTTCAAGTTCTGCTTGTTTAAAGACAACGGATTGCATACCAACATGAATCATGCTTCGATAATAAGCTTCCATTTTATCAAAGAAGACGTCTTTTGCTTTCATGACTCCACCACCAATGACAAAGACATGTGGATCGACAACATGGGCAACTGCTGAAAACATCATTGCCATATCATAAGCCATATCATCCACAATCTTTAAAGCTTGTGGATCGTTCTCTTTTGCTAAGTCAAATACGTTTCCTGCATGTTGGATGGCATCACCAAAGATTGCCCTTCCTTTCCGCGTGATTGCAGTACCACTGACTTCATTTTCTGCAGCACCAACATTTAAAATATTATATTTTTCACGATTACGATCAATACAAATATTACCAATTTCACCTGCATGACCATTTTGTCCACTCACTACTTTTTTATCAAGGACTAATGCGCCACCAATTCCAGTTGAGATAGAAGCATAATAAACACTTGGATATCCTTTTCCTGCACCTAAGCATGCTTCTCCTAATGCAGCCACTTTAACATCGTTATCCATAAATGTTGGTTTATTAAAATGTTTTTGAATATAATCTGCAATTGGATAACCAATTAATTTTGGTAAGTTTGTTGACACAATAATTTTTCCATGAATAGTATCGATTGGTCCAGGAACTCCCATACCAATTCCTTCACAATCTTGATAACCATCTAATTTTTCAATCAATTCAATAATCTTGTTCATGACATGTTCACAACCTTTTTCAGGATTGCTACTGTCTTTTACCATTTGTAAAATATGTCCCTCTTCATCTACTTTGGCAGCACGAATATTGGTACCACCCAAATCTACACTAATATAAGTTTTCATAAGCCCTCCTATAATCATTTTTCTACATTTTATTATAGTTGCATCAGAAAGCGATTACAATAGACAATTTATATAACTATGCATAATAACATTTTCTATTTTTAATGACAAAGATAATACAAAGCAATACCGTCATACTTTCTGCAAGGCTAACGGATAACCAAATGCCATCTAACCCTAAAACATAGGGTAGAAAAAGAACGGCAGGGATTTGAAAAACAAACACACGACAAAACGATAAGATAGCAGAAAGAAGTCCATTGTTCAAAGCTGTAAAGAAGGAGGAAAAGAAAATGGATAAGCCTACAAATAAGAACGTAATAGCAAATAAATGAAAACCATGAGTGGCAAAATCAATGCATTCTAAATCATTTCCTGCATAACTTGTCACAATCACTCTTGCAAGTAGTCTAGAGCTTATAAACATCATCAGATAAGAGGTGATAAAACCAACGGCAGAAAATGATTCCTTACCTGCAAAGTTTGATAAAAACAAACCATCAACGACACTATAAAGTGAGGTGAATAGCATCATAACAATAGGTGGTAAGACGGCAAATATTATTTTTTATAAGTGAAGTGTTGTGAAAATTTCATTGTTCGCTCTCCTTTAAAAAAAGCAATAAACAAAAAAACTTTATGCACTGCTTTCACTAATAATGTCTAAAGCAGGTCGCATAAAGTCGACAGGACAGTTATTTCATAACCGTCGCAATAGTAAATTCATAATAAAGTAATGATTTTGTCAAATAGTGTATGTGTATGACTTTTAGAAATTGCTTTTAAATCTAGCTTCATCTTTGCTTGACTGTTTCTAAAAAGCATAAATCTTATAGACATCATTACAACATACGATTCCTATAAAAATCATCCTACGCTTTTTAAACGTGAGGCATAACTTTTCATGTATGAAAAAGTCTTTGCTTTAACACAAAGACTTTCATACATTTTTTATAGACCGTTTGCTTCTAAATTTTCCTTATAAGCATTTAGATGCGTAAACATTTCTTCTTTTAATGGGTTACGTTTATACTTAACAATGACGTAAATTTCATAAATAAAGACAGCTAAATTTATAATCAGAGCAAGAGCACTCAAGACTGTCCAAGCGACTGGGTTATAGGTTGCAGTAATATTAAATGCATGAACGCTTTGATAATCAAAAGCTAAGCTAAACATACCAAAGATAGCAAGAGTTTGTGCACGGTGTTGTAACCAAACACCTTTTTTGATAAAGAATTCAGCGATTGTGCAAGCTACAATCAAACTCATACCTGCATACATTGCACGTGTTGAAATACAGTTATAACAGTATGCGATATTCCATACATCATAAGCAATAATCCAGAACCATAATTGATCTGCCCAAACCATATCTCTTGATTTTGTTTTTGCTACTTTAATGCCAACCCATCCTGTTAGCGTAAGTAGAAGGAATAATCCTGCTAAAGCATTCATGATATTCCACACTCCACCTTGCATAACAACTCCAGCTGCATCAACAACACGCACTTTATAAGTCATATAAACTTCAAGATCACGATAAATCGCTTCAAAAATGTTAATAGCTAAAATTGATACTGGAAAGAAGATTGCAAACTTGCTACTTCCAATTTTGTTTGAATAACGAATAGCCATAAATCCTAAGACTCCAGCAAGTGCACTGAATGTCTTAACAACTCCAAACCAAGTTGCAGAACTTGGACTTGAGACCAATTTAAGTGCAATCGCAATAACTAATAAAATTGGAATAGCGATATAGAAGAAATAACTTAGTTTTTTACTACGTCTAGTAATTTCATTAATAAAGATTAATCCTAACACTAATAGGACAAAACAAACAATATTTAAAACTGAATAATTCTGAAAAAAGAATCCCATAATATTATCTCCTATTATAAACCAATTGTTAAATCGCTAATAGGATATGCTTTACATGAGTGGATATAACCAAATTTTTCATCCGCTTTTCTTAGCATTACCCCTTTTGATAAGTATACTTTACCATCTAGTAGTTTTACTCTACATAAGCTACATTCACCACTTCTACAGCACACATTCACTCTTACTTTTGCACGTTCTAAAGCTACCAAGATACTTTCATTAGCATGTGCTAAAATCACTTGATCTCCAACAGTTAACTTGAATACTTCCTTTCCAGTTAATTCACTTGGCCATCCAGCTTCTTCTGTAATATTTTTCGCTGCACCAAACATTTCACGACGAATGTTTTTATTTGTTAATCCTAATGATCTTAGCTCTTGATCACAGAAACTATTCATGATTTGAGGACCGCAGATATAAGCTGTGCGTTCTTTATAATCAGGAACTAAACGAGAAATTAATTTAGCATCAATAAATCCTTTTTCTCCAGTCCATTTACTATCTTTACCTGATACGACTAAATGATATGTAAAGTTTGGATGATTTTTTGCATAGTTACTAAATTCTTCATGATATAAAGCCTTTGTTTCATCATTAACACCATATAATAAGACAATCTCACGATCTTTATTCGTATCTAAAATTTCACGTGTCATAGATAAGAATGGTGTAATACCACTACCACCAGCTAAGAATAACGATTTCTTAGAATGATGGACTGGTTGATATCGAAATACACCACTTGGAGTAGTTGAAGTAATGCGATCACCCACTTTTGCATGATGACACATATAGGTAGAAACAAATCCATCTTTAATATCAGCAATTGTCACTTCATAATAACTTCTTTGACGTGGAGAACTTGATAAAGAATATGGTCTTGAAACTCTAACGCCATCAATTTCCACAAAAATATTAATATATTGTCCAGCTTCAAAAGGAGGAAGATATCCATCTTCAGATGTTAAACGGAAGATTTTAGCATTTTTTTCGGTATCAATGATTTCATTAATAACCAAATGTAATTCAGTTGCGTGTAAACGATTGATGTATTTATCAGCTTGATTCTCAGTTGTAATTTGATCTTTACCAACTTTACGAAGAACACGAATCGTTTCTAATGTTTCTTCACCATGTACTAACGTTGATAATAATGTTTCTTTAATATTCTTACTCATTAGTCTAACTCCTTAGCAACTCTAGTTGCAACTTTATCACCATATAAATAGTTTGGACCAAATCCACATGCATTTACCCATCCACTCGCAAATTCTAAATTTGCTAATTTAGATTCATTAGGGAAGAAGAATACCGATTGATTTAAGTCTTGCTCATATCCATAGATTGCACCACCTGGGTGATTTAAATAACGCATATGTGTTAATGGAGTAGCAATTTCCATTTCTTCGATATGTTCTGTAATTCCTGGATATAATTCCTCAAGTCTTTTAACAATTCTACGCCCTGCTTCATATTTTGCTTCATAATATTCTTCAGGAGATAGTTTTTCCCACTCTTCACCATATTTTAAAGTACCAGCTGTAATGATAGAAGTTCCTTTTGGTGATACAGAAGGATCATCCACTGTATAACATGTCGCAACAAGTGCATCATCTTCAGGTAATAATTGATAAGCGCTCTTAAATGCTTTGTTTGGATCCATTTCTTTATAGTTTAGGGTAAATGAAGTTGTAAATCCGATTTCTTCAGGTGTACAATCTAGTCCAATAAAACATGTAATCGCTGAAATACCAACTGTATATGGTTTTAAGTACTCTCTTGCTTCACTTGGTACATCTTCTTCATCCATTAAAGCCCCATAGGTATGAATTGGTGAGATGTTTGAAATGATTTTTTTAGCATGATATTCATTACCAAATTCATCAATAACACCATAAGCTTTTCCATTTTTTACTAAAATTTTCTTAATCCCGCAATTTAATTTAACACTTGCACCCATACGAATAGCAGCTTCCATAATTGCTTGATTCATCATCATAGAAGTACCTTCCATGTAATATGGTTTATCTTCAATATAGAAATTTGTACATTTTGCTAAAATTGAAAATGGGAATCGATCTGGTGAAACTCCCATGAAACACCAGTAAGCTGATAAAGCTAATTGTAGCTTTTTATCATCAAAGAATTCATTTAATACTTCTTCTGTAGATTTTAGACCATATTTTGCTAACGTAGGATACATTTTAGGAAATCCCATTTTCATGATATGTTTTTTGATTGCACTAGGTTCCCCTTGGCTTTCTGCAGATTTTGTAGCAAATGCTGCAGCTTCTTCACAAAACTTATAAACGACATCAAAATAACGTTTAATATTTTCTTTTTCACTAGGGAATTCTTTCCCTAAAAAGTGAATGCATTCATCTTTATCACTAGGTAAAGATACACCTGTACCATCTGCAAAATTCACTCTATATAATTCTTTAATTTCAATCCAGTTAATTTGATCTTCAATCCCATATCTTCTGAATTGTTTACGTAAGTCTCCAGGTTTTTCTTTACTACCAAGACTTGATAATTGGTGAAGAGCTACTTCAAATTCAAAGCGACCTCTTCGAAAGCTTGTACCACAACCTCCAGGGATATTGTGTTTTTCAAACATAATAACTTTTTTGCCTTTTTCAGCAAGAGTAGCAGTAGAAGCTAGTCCACCATTACCTCCGCCAATTACAATTACATCAAAATTTTCCATAATTTTCTCCTAATTAAATAAAGATGTTAGGAAATGCAAATGTTCCTGCACATACACTAGCATAAATGCAATATCCTAATAAAATAAGGTTAACAACCATTAAAACAAACTGCACATTTCTTTTCTTTGTCCACTGCACAAACTGATCAAAACCTGTTGAAAAGAATTCTGTTTCAAACCATGATTTCGCAGCAATTTGCATCCAACCACCGATTGCTAACGTATCTGCTCTTAATAATAGCCACATACCAAATCCAGCAGCTGGACCCATCCATAATGTTAAAATACAACCAAAAATTGGTGCTAATAAAAATCCCACATGCATGAATGCTACAGAACTTGAAAATTCATTTGTTACAAAGATCCAGTTCCAAATTGTATAAGCTACAATATAGCACAAACTAGCAGCCAATCCTACTCCACCAACGATATAAAAATCTCCAACAACTGCTGCTTCTGACCAAACACCAGATAAAGCACATACAGCAATTGTAAGAACAATCCCAGAAATACCATTTAGATATCGTTTATATTTAATAATATCTGTTAATGTCGCTTCTAAAATATTAATCATCAACATGATTAATATGATGTTAACGTATAATTGTTTATGAAATAGATTTAATGCAGCAAATACGATTAAAATACGCATTGTTACAAGCGTCGTTAATTTTAATTTTTCAAAAAATACTGGTTTTGAAAATAATAAAACCAAGATACTTGGAATAACAATGAAAGGTATATTCCCTTCTATAGGAAATAGCGCTGCAGCTAATCCCATCCCACAAATACTTGCAGTAAACATGATCCATCTTATAGCGATGTCAACTAATTTTTGATTTTCACTTTTCATAAGTAGCTCCCTATTCATTAGCAATTGTACTAACTAACATTTTACATAGGCTTTCGATACGTTTCTTTTCATAAATATCGTTTACGCCATATGTACCACAAGCTAATTTTTGTAGAAGTCCAAGCAATGTATCAAAACAATGATCATAGAAGTATTCGAGTTCCTCACAATCTCTAATCGATCCATCTTCGATTCCTTTTTTAATTGCTTTTTGCAAAGGTCCCTCACCATCAGCATATGGTTTTAGTGGATCAAAGTCGATTTTATCTTGCAAATTCATGCGATATAAATACACTTCAGCTTCCTCAACAAAAATTAATTCTTTTTTTGAAGGCATAAATGATGATCCATAAGCTAGTAGGACTTTTAAACAACGTTCTTTACCGGTCAAGTCGTCAATTTCTAAATCCTTAAAGTAATTAGACATTTCAGTAATTCTCGAATTCCAAAGATATAATAATGCATCAAGAACTAATGCTGGTTTATTTTTGTAATATCGAAAAACAGAACGTTCCGTTAATCCACTATCTTGCGCAATATCGCAAATTCTTGATCTTTGAATTCCCTTTTCTACAAAATAAGCTAATGCAGTTTTAACTACCCTTTGTTTATTCTCTAATCTATTCTCTCTTAATGTCATACATATCACCTCCTGTCAGTTGTACCAACACTTAAACTATAAAGTAATAAAAATGTTATTTCAACTGACATTTACATATATGAAGAAATATAAAAAACAAATTAAATTCTGCATAATTATTCATCGTTATAGTTCATAAAACAATGTAAAAAAAAGATATCATCATCGATATCTTCATTCTAACTTCTTTATATTTTATTCTTTCTAAATGCATTTTACTTGTTTATGAACCACAAATGTCCTGCTAAGTACCAAATGTTTCCTAAGCTAAAGGCTCCTACCATGATGGCATTCACTACTTCATAATTTCCAAGTAGACCTACAGCACTAAATCCACAAATGGCGGCTATAAGCATTCTTGTATCAGACAAGTTAAGATAGGTTCAATTATCTCCTACTACATCTTCTTACGTTCAAAGCTTAAACAATCTGTAAATAACAACCCTTTTATTCTAACTATTACTAACAATATCTAACTATAATTTGATTATCAAGTGATGATTATTGTATTCCTTTCCTTCATACATGAAAAAAGCTCTTAATCCTAGGTTATTCCTAACATTAAGAGCTCTCTTTTTATATCATAGTAGATATTCCATTAATCCCCATACTTTTGTTTTATTGTACTTCCTTGAGGTGTCTTTGAAACGATGATTTTATTCTCGATAACTTCTTTTAATTCTTCTCGATGACTGATGATTCCAATCAATTTACTTGAATCTGAAAGACCTCTTAACATCTTAAGAGAATCATTCAGCGCACTTGTATCTAGTGTTCCAAATCCTTCATCAATGAATAAAGTATCGATTTCAATTCCACCAACAGATGCTGTGACTTGATCAGAAAGTCCAAGTGCAAGACTTAGTGCTGCCATAAAGCTTTCTCCACCCGATAAGGAACTTACTGGACGTTTTTTTCCTGTGTAATTATCAAGTATATCTAAATCTAAAGCAATATTTGCTTTTGCATCACGATCTTCATGACGATAAAGTCGATATTGACCACCACTAAGAGGACTTAGTCGTTTGTTCGCTGCTCGAATAATGTTATCAAATCCAGACATTTGTACATAAGTCTCAAAGGACGTTCTATTCTTTCCTTTAATATTTCCATTAATCAGAATAGAAATATTACTCAGTCTTTGTGATATCTCCATCTTTTCTTTTCCTTGATCATGACACTTACGAATATTATTGCGACATGCTTCATTATTGCAACGTCTATTCAAAATCTCATTTTGTTGCTTTCTTAATTCCTCTTCTTTATTGGCTGCTTCGTTTTTCTTTGCTTCAAGTAAGCTCATATCTGGTTTTGTCTTCCCATCAATCAACTTATAAGAAGTTTTACAAGCTGCATCATTTTCAGTAACGCTATTATTGTAGCTTATCAATTGATCTTCAGACTTTTTAATAGAAGATTCATCTACAAGATTTGCCCTAAAATCAGTTTCGTCCTTGAAACCATATTGTTGGCATGTTTCATTAAACGAACGCTCTTGATTCTTCCAAGCTTTTTCATTCATGTTTTTTTGCTTTTTCGCAGTGTCTAACGTACCTTGACTATTAGCTTGTTTCTTTTGAGCATCCTGATTTGCTTGATCCTTAGCTTCGATATCTTTCTCGATTTCATACGCTTCTTTCTTTAAACGCTCAATTTCTTTTTTCGCTTCTTCTAAAGTTTCAAAACTTAGCTGTCCAATAGTATCAAGGGATGCACTCACTTTAGCTAGACTTTCCTTTTCAGTAGTCAGTTGTTTTCTATTCTCTTCATAGTTTTCGTTTAGTTTTTTCAGTTTTTCTTCATAACTAACTTCATCTTTTTTATATTGATCAAGTTCCTTTGTCTGATCTTCATACGTTTTTTTCTTCTTGTTAAGTGCAATAATTTCATCATCAATAGTAGATTTTTTATTCTTCAAGAGTTCAGTAACTGCACTAGAAACACTCGTTTCTTCCTTACATTCATTATAAGTTGATTGTATTTCATTTAATAATGCTGTTTCTTGACCTTCATACTGACCTTTTAATTTTTCTACATTATTCAATGCTTCATCTTTTTTTGTCCTAGCTTTATTCATGACTGCTTCAAGTTTATCGACATCTTCTTTTGTGACATCTGATGGACTTAAAACAGCAGGTGATGGATGAGATAATGAACCACAGACAGGACAAGGCTCTCCATCTGTTAGTTCCGATGCTAAAATACCAGCCATAGAATATTCATAAGCTTTTCTTGCATCTTTATATTTTTGTTCTGCTTCTTCAAATACCTTCCATTTAGCCTTAAATGTTTGTTGTGTCGCAACATAGTTTGCTTTCAGTGTTTCAAGATATTGATAGTCTACTTCAATAATCTTTTTAAGTTTCTTACTTTCATTTGACTTCGTTTCAATATCTGCCTTGCATGTCGCAAGCTTTGCAGGTACATCTTCTAATTCTTTCATGCGAGCAATGCGATGATCATGTTCACGTTTTTCTTTCTCTATCTTGTCCTGCGTTTCTTTATTTTTAGTTTCAAGATTTTTAATATTTGTTTCTAACTCTTTCTTTGCATTCTTGTAGTCTTCTCTTTCTTGATACTTATCTAATTCTCCTTCAATTTGCATAGAACGATTACGATTTTTATCTGCTTGATCTTTATATTCTAAAGCAGCCTGATAGTTTTTTCGTGCATCTTCTGATTGCTCTTTTGCCTTATTCCATGCAGTAATTGCATTTGAAACCTCTGTTTCTGAATGTTGATAATTTTTCCATGCAGTCTGATAAGAATCATAAGCAGGTTTTACATGATACAGTGCCTTTTTCTGCACCTCAATGTGTTCTTCAAGTTGATTATATTTTTCTTGATCAGCAGCTAACTTCTCTTTTTCTTTTAAAAGCTTGTCATACTCTTCAAACTGTTTAGAAAGAGTATCTCCTAACGTATAGTGTTCATCTGCCTTTGCTTTTTCTTCAGATGCAGCTTTCAATTGAGTTTCTATTTCAACTTCAAGCTTTTTATCTTCTTCAATCAATTGATCTAATAATTCTAATTTTTCATCTACATTATAATCAATCTCTGATTTACTACTTTTTGCTTTGAATTCATCCATTGCTTCCGCAAACTTACTAGTTGAATTGCATACTGCGTTTTTAAAATGGATTTCAATCTCTCCATAGATATTTTTAACTTCTTTTTCAGCATCAGATGCTTTTTTGTTTATTTCTTTTTGCATTTCAGCATATCTTTGTGTTGAGAAAATCTTTTGTAGGATTTTTCCTCGATCGGATGAATCCGCCGTTAAAACCTTTCTAAATTCACCTTGGGCAATCATAGAAATCTGTTTAAACTGTTCATAACTTAAATGCAGGATATCATCAATTTTACGTTCCACATCCTTTGCTTTTTCAATTGGTTTGTCTTGATCTAAATAAAGAATTACCTCCGATTTTTGAAGTGTTGTACCTTCTCCACGAACTTTCTTCTTCATATATTCAGGACTTCTTTTAATGATATATTTCTGTCCTTTATGACTGAAGGTAAATTCAACAAAGGTCTTATCTTCTGGCGTTGCATAATCACTTCTTAAAGATGAAACTTCACGATCTGTACCACTTGTCTTATTGAAAAGTGCATAACTAATCGCATCAAAAATTGTTGTCTTTCCAGCACCAGTATCACCTGTCACAAGAAATAAACCTTTTTCTCCAAACTTCTCAAAATCAACGACTTCCATTCCTGCATATGGACCAAATGCTTGCATCACTAATTTAATTGGTTTCATCTGAAATTACCCCCACTTGTTTTGCGACTTCGCGAATAATATCCCACTCTTTTTCATCTGGTTCTTTTCCTCTTGAAAATGTAAAGAAATCATTCATCAATTCTGTAAAGGATTTGCCATCTGTCACAATTTCACTATCTTCTGCGATATGTCTAGTCGTACTATTATCATAATCCATTTTCATCGTATTCGGATACACTTGACGAAGACGAGCCATTGCCTCATATACTGTATCTTCATCTGTAAGTGTCGCATAGATGTAGTCTTCTTTATCAACGGCATTTTTAAGAATATCTTCTAAATTCCCTCTTAAATGTCTTACTTCTCTTAACGGTTTAATATCAATCAAATCAACTGTTATATTTCCTTTTTCTTTGATTTCTACAATCGTAAATTTCTTTCCTTTACGAAGTTCTGTATCCTCTAGCGAATATTTAAGCGGAGATCCTGCATATCTTAATGTATCTCTAGCAATCTTTTGTGGACTATGGATGTGACCTAATGCCACATAGTCAAAATCATCAAAAACATCATAGCCGATGCAATCAATCGTACCTACATTCAGTGCATCATTCTCACTTCCTGCAAATTCAAGAGCATCACTTTTCCCTGCTACAAACTGATGCGCTACCATCACATTTCTTTCCTTTGTGTTGATGTTGCATTTACTTAGCACACAGCGAAAAGCACGATCATAATTGGTAATTTCTTCCTCTGGATAGAAATATTTGACATGGGATGCTTTTACATATGGAAGAAGATATACATTAATCTTTCCATACTCATCCTCTAGTGTAATAGAATCGACCTTTCCATCGTACACTCCACGTACATAAACACCAGATTCTTCCATCATCCAGTTTCCAAAGTCTGTTCTTATATCTGAATCATGGTTACCACTGATTGCAAAAACTTTAACTTTTTTTGATACAAGCTGTTTTAAAAAGTCATTATATAACTTAATTGCTTCTTCTGATGGAACACTTCGATCATAGATATCTCCTGCAATAATAACTGCATCAAGTTTTTTATTTTCAACGATTGAAACAACCTGATTCAGTATATATCTTTGATCATCAATCATGCTAAAACCATTCACATTTTTACCTAAATGTAAATCTCCTAAATGAATAAATTTCATTTTAAATACCCTTCTTTATAACCTTTCTTTTTATAAATATCTTGTTTATACCTGTACTATATTATACCATGTTTAACTCAAAAATAATTTATGATGTTTTCGAACTAGACTTGTTTTATAGCAAACAAAAAGAATGTAAAAAGAACGATTATATCTCAAGATTTTCTTCTATTTTAAAAGAGGCGAACTAAAAATAGAAGCTAGTCTGCTCCTATTTTAAATATATGAAACTAGAACATTTGAATTCCCTTCAACTACTGTTCTAAAGCATTTATTTCTTTTTCTAGTTCTTCTATTGCAGATATGACTGTTTCAAATGCTGGAACATCTCCATATAACATGTCCTGCATAGCATTATAGTCCGATTTTAATGCTGAGATTCGGAATATGGGCGGAACTAATTTCATTGTTCCTGGAACAGCCTTGTCATAATTCGCCCAGCTTCGCGGATAAAATTTCATTTTGAAGTCCACTACTTTATTTAAAAGATCTAATCTATTAAAAGCGACTTCTTTAATGTAAGTTGAAGCCATTCGATATAAGTCATAATAATGTCTAGAATATCGTGCTGGCATTGCTGAATACTCTGGTCTATTAGCTTCATGGTGTAAAATTGTTACTTTTTCCCAAAAAGTACGTTCTGGAGCAACCGTAGTAATGAAAGTATCTTTTTGTTCTAATAACTTTGGATAGTATTTAGCTACATAAGGTTCAATCGATACTATATTTGTTGGGGTCCACGCTGCCAATGCCCCAATCTCTAAACGGATTACTTGTAAAGTCGCAGTCGTTGTAAAAAGGTGAGGATAGGCAAAAATTACTGTTTGCTTATCCTGTTTATCAATATATACATTCGCTTCACAACCAATTTCCGATGATAATCCTGCTTGTATGGAAGGACAAAATTGTTCTGCCAAAAATAGTTCAGCACGCGTATTTGCTTCTTTATTAAAAGCATCCTGTTTTCTATTCGAGCGTTTTTCCCATGGTTCATTTACACCATAACCTAATAAGCGCCAATCTATAATTAGATCAATATCTTCTGAAAATCGACTAATTAAATGGTAAGCTTTTGAAAGACTCGTTCCGCCCTTTAAAAGCAAGCGAATTCTTCCAAGGAGAAGCACAAAACAGATAATTTAAGGTAAAGCATACCCAATAATCCTTTTCTACAATAGCATCATTTAAGCCCATCTTATCACTTGTATTTCTAAATAATTCCCTACGATCATTTTCTGACAATCGCGCTACATTTTTCATCTTATCTTTCCTCTCTACAAATTTGTCGTATTGTATGATAAACCCAATCCGTAGATTCAGTTGCTTCCTTCAAACAGATTTCTTTATCCTTTTCTGTCATTTTCTCTGAAAGCATCATGATAATGTCTGATGTTATATTCGATTTCCCTATTGTTTTTAATGCTTGAATTACCAAGCTTGTCATATAGGACAAACCTGTAATTTCTTTATTAGTTCTGTGTTTAAAGACTAACTTTGTGTTATTCCACTCAAAAGTCCTATACGGTCCATCACTAATATAGGACCATACAGCGGTTACTTGTGTTGATAGGCCTAATAAATTTAATGCTGTATTTCCACATGGTGCAATCGACCAATGATAACTTCGCGCCAAAGCATTTGCTACTGTTTCAGGATCAGTTGCAACATATTCATCTAAGAGTTTACTATATTTTGGTTTTTCATATACTCCATTAATAACTCGACGAAGGATGCCAACCTGTACCAATCGATTTAAATTTCGTCTGATTGTTTCTGCATCAGCAATACTAGCAAAATCAGAATTAACAAATACCGTTCCTTCTTTCGCTATCTTAATCTGTTCCTTAATTTGTCTAGAATAACCATTCATCCTATTTTCACCTCTATTTGTCCCGTTTATTATATAATATACAGGACAAACATTCAATTAACACAAGCATTTAAGCTATCATAACCACAAAACTAACATTCCTATATTTCATAAAAAATCAAATATAAACAACTACTATCTACTCATATCTATCTACGATGAAATACTATAAAAAAAGTGCGACCTATAAAAAATGACACCTACATATATGAATTCATTCTGTTGTATCACATTATATATTAAATTCAGTTGGTTGTTTTGGAATAATTGGTGCATCTTTTAACGTCGCTCTTGCGATGGAAATACGCTGACATTGTCATGCTGACAAAGTATTACCGCCTTCCACAGGAACAGTATCATAACCATCTTTTAATAATATGATAAATAGACTTTTTTACTAATCGATTTACACTTTTTCAAGGGACTTTGGCTTTTTTGCCTATTTTCGTTATATAAGTTGATCATTTTATAATGTATCAATTATTATACTTTTTCTAATATCCGTATAGTTAAAACTACTATAAAACAGTAAAGAGAAGGGACGACATCCTCCTCTTTTTACTTCAGTGTTTTCTGATACTGTTTATACATGATCACTCCCATTACAGGAAGAATTAAATTCAATCCTAATCCAATCAACATATGAATATTCATCCATGGATTCATAAGTAGATGATTTTGATATAGATAATATACTAGGTATGCCCCATAAGGAATGTTGATCAAGCAACTGACTACTAAGCCTGGATTATACTTCTTTTTGGCTTTGATTCCTAATGCAATATGTCCAACTCCTGCAAAAAAGAAAAAGTAACTCATCCAAAGACCAAAGGTATAATCAAAAGATGAAAGAATTCCAAAAACAGGAAGAAGAATCCAAATATATAAAATATTTACATAAAATATGAATTCCGTTCCCATTGGTGCATCCGCACGTCCCACTTTAAAAATATCAAGATTAAAAAACTTTGCAAATCCTCCAGGGAAGATATATTCTTCTGTTTGATGAATCATATACAATGGAATTGTCATCAACAACAGAAATAGCGTTTGATCTTGATTTTTGATAAATGCAAACAAGAAAATTGTAAGATAAATGGATAATACAAGACCAGTATGAGCCCAGTTTTGTTTTAACCAAGTAATGTAGTTTTTCATAATATTCATCCTTTCCATAACGAAATACGAACAGTTGTCATATACTGTGCATCATGTTATAATACAAAAAATCCGACACTATGTCGTAATATAATTAGTATATTTTACATGACAAAACATTACAACATACAGTTTTGAACGATTTGTCGGAAAGGAGATTTTATGAGCAAACAACAAACAAAAAATAAATTCGTCGATGCTTTTTTTAGCTTATATAAAGAAAAACCAATCAACAAAATTAGTATTAAAACTATATGTGACAAAGCAGGCTTTCATCGAAGTACTTTTTATGAATATTATATGGATATATACGATCTTCTTGAGCAAGAAGAACAAGCAATTTATACACTTCAAAAAGAACTGATTTTAACACCATTAGAAAATGGCACCCTTACGATTGGTACACCTAGCTTTCTAATCTCTCTTAAGCAGCTCTTTCAACAAAAAGGCGATAAAATAGTGCAATTGATTGGTATCAATGGAGATCCTTCTTTTAGAAAAAATCTTCAAGATCGAATCAAACTAGCAATCATGCCTCAGGTACAAAAAAAGTTTGGTCCTCATGCTGCATATCTTGCAGAATTTCTAAGTGCTGGAATTTTATCAACTTGTGAAACAGCCTATAAAAATAAGGAAGATATCGATGCTGTCTTAAATAATGTCTATCCCTTCATATCAAAAATATTCTTATAATCATATCAAAAAAGCCCTTAAAATAGGGCTATTTTTACATATACTACAATTGTTTAAAGAATACAAAAACCGGATTCTGCTATGCAAGGTATTGGTTCTATATCCATGCTTTCAATACGAATCGTCTCTTCTTTTTTTAAATCCATGACAAGATGAATGATGTCCTTTTCACTTCCTTGAACTTCCATGTGAACAGTCCCATCATATTCATTTTTTACCCATCCCGTAAGTCCTAATGACTGTGCAAGATAATTTGTTTTATATCGAAATCCAATCCCTTGTAAGTCTCCATGGAAAACAATTCTTTTTCTACTTTTCTCCATCTTGATTCCCCTTTTCATACTATTATGATAGCTTATGTACGTTATACTGTCTACAATCTTCTATAAACATTTGATAATCGAAAAGTATTTAAATAAAATAAACATTTTGTATTAAAAAGCCTCCAACCTAATATGGAGGTTTTTCAATTTCATCATCTTTAATTTTGATTGCAACAATTGTATTTACTCTAACAATCCGAAACACTAATTCGTTTTATTTTTTAATAGGTGTTTCTTTACAATTTTAATACCTAACCATGCTCCAAATAATGCGCATAGTGCAGTCACAAGAATTAATACGATACTACCCCAAGAAGCAATCATATTCCCTGCTTGTTCAATATAGGCACTATTGACACCACCATCAGCTGGCATTCTAGCTAATGTCGCATCTAATGTAATGGCATATGGATAAATCGTGCTACCCATACAGTTAAATACTTGTGTTTCAACATAGGCAAATGTCATGGCTTTTAAGTTACCATAGCCAATCTTAGCCATTATAATTTCAGCAAGAATACCCGCTACTAAATAACAGATAATATAAGGAATATTGAATGTGATAATGGCTTGGATGATACTATAGATCAAGAAAGCACCTTTCTTTGGAACCTTAACACCTAACATAAAGTAGACAATTCCTTGTGTAAGTGCAAAGTAAACTGGCATTAATAAAATAGTGAATGGGTTTAAATATAAGAATGAACTAAATCCAAAAATGAAAATGTTAATCAATGACATCAAGACAATGGTGATGATGTCTTTTGTTTTTAATTTATTTGTATTCATAATTTGTTAATCCTCCTTAGATCTTGATGAATAATCCTAATACGATACTAGCAATTGTTGCAACAATCATCAAATAGTCTTTTACTTGTAACCTTAAAACATAATAGGAATCACGGTGATTCTTCAAACTAATTCCACGTGTTTCTGCAGATGCGGCTAAAGACTCCGCAATTCTAGTCACTCGAAATACCATTGGTACAATTAGTATTTCAAAGTAGGATAAGACAGATTTTATCTTTTCACCTATGTTTGTATAGAATCCACGTGTTTTTATAGATTGATGCATAATCTTTAAATCTTTATTCAAAACTGGAAAGAAGCGAATGGTCACTGCTAAAATCATAATAATTTTCTCACTGACATGCATCTTTCGTAAGGCCGCTAAACTAATCGCACCATCTTCTTCTCGCACGATCATGAAAGCTGCATACATGATTAGTACCATTCTTGGAAAGAAACTAATGATGAAGGCAGTCACAATTGATGGATAGAACGAATAACTTAAAACGATACTTGCCATCAACATCATAGCGATGATACTCGACTTATAATGTTTTTCAAATAGTACCACAACTTCTACCATCACAAAACTAGATACAATGAGTGGTGTATACGTTCCAATACCAGCAATCAGTGCCACAACAAACACGAAGAATTTTACTCTTGGATCAAAGAATGGGATATGCTCCTTTGTTATCTTTTGAACCGTAGTCATATGCATATCATGCATGATAAAGGTTTTCACTTTGTCAAAATCCTCATCGTGATGCAAGCTGATATCATCCTTTATTGCTCCCTGTTCTAATGTAATTACTCGACTACAAACATTGGAAATCAATTCTAAGTCATGGGTGATCACAATGATGAGTTTTTCTTTTTGCATTTCTTTGATCATCTCAGAACATTGATGTAAACTATCATAATCAAGACCTGCACTTGGTTCATCCAGCACAACAATCGGTTTATCAGATAGATAAGCTAGAAGTAAAACAAGCTTTTGCATCTGCCCACCAGATAAAGAGAATGGATGTTGATTACGCACTTCCCAAAGATTAAAACGCTTTAACAATTGTTCAATCTTCGATTGTAATTGTTCATTTACCATTTTTCCATAACTTAACTCATTCATCACAGTATTCGTAAAGAACTGAAACTCAGCCTCCTGCATGATAAAGATGGTATTGTGAACAAGGTCCTTTTGTCTTTGAAGATTACCATCAAATGTAATTGTTCCTTGATCGCCTTTATAAAGTCCTGCAATTATTTTACCTAGTGTCGTTTTCCCTGACCCATTTGCTCCAATTAAACCAACCACTTCATGACGATGGAAGGTTGTTGAAATCTGATATAAAATCTTGCGATCATGCTTATGATAGGAAAATGATACATTGTTTAGTTCTAAACAAGGCTTGTCAACATCATATTGTTCATGATTATGATAACGTAATCGAGTTAAATCATTGGTTCTTAGTGATAACTTTGCTAAATCATCATCTTTTAATTGATCCATCTCTTCTTTTGAAATCATCTTTACTATTTCACCGTGTTTCATGACCCAATATTCATCAGCTAAATCCTTTAATTGATATAAACGATGTTCTGATAAAACAATTGTCTTCTGTAACGCTTTTAAACTTTTTAATTGATCGACTAGTTCCTTTGTTGATTCATAGTCTAAATTCGCACTTGGTTCATCTAGTAAATAGATATCCGTGTCTAAAACTTTAGCTGACAAGATTGCAATATTTTGTCTTTCTCCACTAGATAATTCAAAGACATTTCGATTCTTATACTTAGCATATTTTGGATCATCGAAGATTTTCTTAATACGACTTACAATTTCATCATGCGGATAGCCAAAATTCTCAAGTCCAAAAGCCAATTCATTCGTCGTATTCGTTGTAAAAAATTGACTACGTGGATCTTGAAAGACAGAAGAAATCGTTTCACCTAGTTCTCCTAATGTTTGATTGCTATGATCAATACCATTTATCAAGCAAAAACCTTTTAGCTCTCCTTCATAAAATTCAGGGATTAAGCGATTAATAATTCGCAGTAAACTAGTTTTGCCACAACCACTCGCACCACATAAGATAATACATTTTCCCTTCTGCACAGAAGCTTTCATATTGTTTAATGATGGATAAGAACTTTCTGCATAAGTAAAATCAACTTCCAAATCAACTACTTTCTTATTATCGGTATTCAATCAAACACCTCCAGTCGTTTTCACTTATCAATAATAGTGTTATCAATAACACCATTATTATAGAACTAAAATATGAATTTGTAAAAGAAAAAGGCTTAACTCTTGTACAAATCAAGAATTAAGCCAATTATTTCCTATAAGATGAAACCACCTATATGGTTAATATGTCACTTGCGTAATTTCCTTAGGATATGGATTTTTTAAGAAACTTCGATAGAAAATATAACCAACTGAAGTCGTGATAATTTCTGTCACAACAAAGGTAAACCAGAACCAAATCAATCCAAATCGAGAAAAGATATATCCTAATGGTACGAATAATACTAATGTACGAAGGATTGTAAGAATTGAACTTTTAAAACTAAATCCAACTGCCTGGAAAAAGACAGGGAATAACAATGATGTCACAATCGGAAAGAAACTAAATGCGATAATTCTAAATGCAGTTTGTCCAATTTCTAATACCAATGAATCTGCAGTAAATACTTTTAACAATGGAATTGGTATAAATGTAAAACATACATATGCTAAAACCATGAAAACCATTCCGAAAATAATGGAATCACGCAATGTACGCTTACAACGATCTAAACTTTTAATCGCATAATTAAAACTAATGACAGGAACAACACATGTAATCATAGCATTAAATGGTATATTGAAGAATGTTTGCCATTTATAATAAAGTCCTAAAACAGTAACTGCTTGATCTGAAAATGTTGATAAAATTAAATTTAATCCAAAGATAAACAAAGTATACGATGATTGCATTAAAATATTAGGAATACCTAAGCGAAAGATTGCTTGAATTCGTTCTTCACTCTCAGATACGGACGAAGATTTTCGATATCCTTTTCGAAAAACAACAAGAGCTGCAACAATTTGTCCAGCTACTGTTGCAATTGCTGCCCCAGTGATTCCCATACTAGGTACTCCAAACATACCAAAAATAAGAATTGGGTCTAAAATGATGTTTGTTAAAGCACCCAAAATTTGTGCATACATCGGTGTTTTCATATTTCCTTCTGCCTGAAGTACTTTTGTCCAAACACTTTCTAAGAAAAGACCAAAACTAAAGACACATACAATGCGTCCATAAGAAATTACATCCTGAATAACTGCTGCTGAATCCGATGACATTCTTGCATAAAATGGCATAAAGAACCAGCCAATCACCGCAAACAGTAACCAGAATACAATGATCACAGGTGTTCCTACAGCTGCATATTCATTTGCTTCATCCTTATGACCTAACCCAAGCTGGGCTGCCATACAAGTATTTAAGCCTACCCCTATTCCTACTCCAAATGCAATCATCAACAATTGAATAGGATAAATAATTGATAATGCAGTTAAGCCACTCTCTGCATATTTGCCAACAAACAAACTATCTACAATATTATAAAGCGCCTGAATTAACTGTGCTAACATAACAGGCGGTGCTATTTTTAATAAAATTTTACTAATTCTTTCTGTCCCAAAACTATCTACTGCATTCATTACTCTTTTCTTCTCCCTTATATACTATTTTTAACCTATCGTATTTTCACATTCTTTCTAACTGGTGTCAATCATTTTTTATAAAAATTTATTACATAAGTTTATGAAATGCTAAATATGTTAAAAATATATACTTACTGTTATCTTATCATACTGTTAATCTGTATTATTCATTTAAATCATTCATCTTTATTCCCATTCAGCTTTAAGATCCGTATTCAATCCGAAGGGCTATGTAAATACAGGGATTTTTTATGATTTTCGTAGTAAAATCTTCATTTTATAGTGTGTCTCAAAAATAGTGGTATACTTCAAGTACTTATTTATTTTTTATCGCTCAGTAAATTAAATCTCTTAAAACATTGTACGAAGGATGTAATAAGTCATAATGTATCGTAAAAACATTGATTCAATTTTTCATCCTAATACATTCGTTATCTTTAAAATAATTTTATACAATGTATTTGAATAAACAAAGAGAGGAATTCATAATCTTAAATTGAATAATATTGTATAGAACAAAAAGATTTGCCACATCACTATAAAAAAAGAGTCAGCGAAACTGACTCTGAATTAATTTTACATAATTACATATAAACGGCTTACAACAAGTTTACGTTTTTCACATTATATAAGCTTGTTTTCTTCCATCATCTCATAAATTGTTGTTCCCTTCAATTTTTTCAGTACTTGCT
>SAMEA104404100__coassemble_509_pt1 | contig 42556 bp, 37 predicted proteins | sample SAMEA104404100__metabat2_high_PE_039 | metagenome-assembled genome bin SAMEA104404100 (sample SAMEA104404100) | Balaenoptera acutorostrata | reverse complement strand
TAATCATCAATTAATTCTTGAATCTTATCTATTTTATCTGGAGAGAATTGACCAAGTTTTTTTACTCTTTCTTCGAATTTTAAAGCTGCTAATTTATTAATAGCACATTCTAATTCATAACTATAATGTACTTTTTCTATCGCTATATAAGGCGCATCTTCATATAATTTTTTTGTAGAATTAATCAGTTTCTCCTTTTTTAATGTAACTTCCCCTATCTTATTTATAGCTTCATCTATTTTTTTTGCTAATTGTGTTGCTTCATCGTCTTTTTCTAATTGATTAAATGTTTCTCTCATTTTGAGTAATTCTTCATAATTTTGCACATCTTCTGCATCTTCTTTAGATAGATTTGCATAAGCTTTTTCAGCATTTTCTAATAGATTACCACTATCCAATGTAACTTCACCAATTGCAGAAATTAATTTTTCAACTTCTTTTGTTTCATCAGATTTACACCCTACTAAAGCACATAATAAACCTAGACATAAAAATACATGTAATAAATATTTCATTAGAATATCCCTTTTCACTTACTTTTTATATCTGTAAAGTTTTACCCTATTTGAATTATTTAAAATAAAAATCTAAATTTATATTCCATTACATATATGATAACATAATTGACATTAATAAATTTAAATAATAACAAATTTATTTGTCTTGAACCACTGATTTAATTGGTATAAAAAAAATACGTATTACTTGAACTCTTGTAATACGTATTTTCTTTACTAAAATTTTGCAATTAATTTATCAACTGCAGGTGCAATATAAGATTGGATTTCATCAAGAGATTCTTTAGAGAAATCATCATCTTTATAAATTTCCGATACAGAATGCAACATTGGGAGTTCAGCCCATAATTCAACTTCATTGCTTTCTAAGAAAGATTCCGTATTTTTATGTGCGAAGATTTCAATGCGCTTACCACAGTCTGGACATTTTACATAGCTCATGTTTTCAATAATACCGAATACTGGAACTTTTACTTCTTTACACATGTTGATTGCTTTAGAAACGATCATAGACACCATTGGTTGAGGCGTTGATACCATTACAACACCATTTACTGGCATATTTTGTAAAACCGTTAAAGCAACATCACCAGTTCCTGGAGGCATATCGATTAATAGATAGTCTAGTTCTTCCCAAATAACATCTGTCCAAAATTGACGTACTGCATTACCAACGATTGGTCCACGCCAAACAACTGGTTGATTTTCATCTTCCATTAAAAAGTTTAAGGACATAACTTTGATGCCATCTTTATCAATAACTGGTTGAATGGCATCATTTGTGCCATATGCTTTTTCATGTTCTAATCCCATTAATCTTGGAATACTTGGACCTGTGATGTCAGCATCCATAATTCCTACTTGATAACCTCTTTGACGTAACTCTTTGGCTAGTAAAACGCTCATTGAACTTTTACCAACGCCACCCTTTCCACTCATTACACCAATAACATGTTTAATATGATTTTTTTCATTATTTTGAATGCCACAAGTGGATTCATTTTTACTACATTTACCCTTACTAGGACAATTGCTGCAATTACTCATATTCCTCTACTCCTTTACTAACTTTCTTATTTTAACATATTTAGCATACTTTTTCCAATCGAATGTTTTGGCATCTGTACATCAAAATTATCGGTAATCGTTGCACCAATATCAGCAAAACTTGTACGCATTGGTAATAAGCCACTTCCATTCATCGATGGACTATACATTAGTAAAGGTACCATTTCTTTTGTATGATCCGTTCCTCTAAATGTTGGATCATTTCCATGATCAGCTGTAATCATTAATAAGTCATCATTCTTCATCTGACTCAAGAAAATACCTAGCTTTTCATCAAAGCGTTCTAATTCTTCTCCATAACCTATTGGATTTCTTCGATGGCCCCATAGCGCATCAAAGTCTACAAGATTGACAAAACATAAACCAGTAAAATCTTTATGCAAGCAATCGATGGTTTGTTCCATACCATGAACGCTGCTCTTTGATTTAAATGCTTCAGTAATTCCTTCGTTACAGAAAATATCTGCAATCTTACCAATACTGATCACATCATAGTTCGCTTCTTGTAGGGCATTTAAAGCTGTTTTACCATATGGTTTTAATGCATAATCATGACGATTTGCTGTTCGTTTAAATTCACCTTTTTTACGTCCTACATAAGGTCTTGCAATCACTCGTCCAACTTTCCATTCTGGTTTTAAAGTTAACTCTCTTGCTATTTCACAGCAACGATATAATTCATCTAAACCAAAGGTTTCTTCATTACCACAAATCTGCATAACACTATCTGCAGATGTATAAACAATCATATGACCAGTCGCAATTTCTTCTTCACCTAATTCATCAAGAATAGCTGTACCACTTGCTGCTTTATTCCCAATGATTGTACGATTTGTTCGTTTACTTAATTCATCTAATAATTCTTTTGGGAAACCATGTTCACTAAATGTTAAAAATGGAGTATCAATATATAATCCCATCATTTCCCAGTGACCTGTCATTGTGTCTTTACCAACACTTGCTTCCATCATTTTTGTATAATATGCAATCGGATTTTGAATTCGTTCAACATGCTTTAAAGGATGCATATTTGCTAAACCTAGTCGTTGCATATTCGGAATATGAAAGTGTTCTACACTTGCATCTATATGACCTAGTGTATCTGCACCAACATCATTATAATCACTTGCGTTTAAGGCTTCACCAACACCAAAAGAATCAACGACAATTGTAAAGATACGTTTATATTTTTTCATGATCTGTTCCTTCTTTCCCACGTAAGATACAAGAATTATAGGCATCTTTTAATCGCTTGTTTTGAATATGCGTATAGATCTGTGTAGTTGCTATATCGGAGTGTCCTAATAGTTCTTGTACAACTCTTAAATCAGCACCACCATCCAATAAATGACTTGCAAAACTATGTCGAAAGCTATGTGCTGATAATTGTTCATTTAATCCTAATTCTCTTAACTTCGTTTTAATCAATTGATGAACATACTGACGAGTAATGCTATGACCTAAAGAATTAATAAACACTGCATTTGTTTTTTGCTTTTCCCATTGTCCACGTACATGGTCTAAATAGACTTGTAGTGCTTCAATAGAACGCTGATGCATTGGTACAAGTCTTTCTTTATTCCCCTTCCCAATCACTTTTAAATAGCCCTGTGACAAGTGTAAATTAGAGAACGTTAAGGAAACTAATTCACTCACACGCAATCCACATCCATAAAGTACTTCTAATAATGCTTTGTGTAGTAAATCTTGATCACTGTTTGAAAAACTATCTAATAATGTTGTAATATCATTCACATTAAAATAAAGTGGTAATTTCTTATCTTGCTTTAGGAAATGTAAATGAAGCGTTGGATCAGGAAGTGATGGATAGGTTGATGTTAGATAATGATGAAACATACGAATGGTTGTAATCATATGATTGATACTACTAGCTTTCTTTGTTTGTTTCTGCTCTTCCACAAACGCTAATATATCTTGCACATAAATCTTTTCTATCTCATCTAATTGATGAGTAACTAAGTATTGTTCATATTGTTTTAAATCATTTTTATACGATAATACGGTCTGTTTTGATTTGTTTTCAATCACTTCAATCGTATGTATATAATCTTGTATTGCATCAGTTAAAAGCATCATAATCACCATGTATAGTATACCATATCTTGCCTATTGCTCTGTACTTATATCACTTATTATTTTAGATATTAATTGACAAAGAAAAAAGCTCGTGAGAGCTTTTATAAGTAATAATAAAGAAATGAATATCATTTGTTTTTTTAATTTGTGTAAGCAATCTTAGATACCCCTATAACGCCTCTACGTAAAAATGTTATATCTAATGTATCTGGTATAAAACTATCAACTGTAAATGTATCGAAATTGAAATGACTTGGTTTAAATGCGTCTATTTTAAAACTTTCGTAATCAAATGTTTCAATTCCAATCTTTTCTATAATATCTTTTGGCAAAGTATAATCCTGTTCTACTAGTCCAAATAAAGTAAATCCTGAGTCAACGCAAAAGGAAAGAACAGCTTGTTGTCCAATATTATATGTGAATGAGCCAAGCATTGAACTAATAAAACTTCCTATTAAAGTGCCAAATATAGAAATTTTAATATATCTCCTTCTTCTGTATATCTAATGATTAAATAGTTTTTTATAATACTTTTATATTCATTATATTATTGTTTAATAATGTTTTCAACAATACTATAGAAATATTTAAAACGGGTTTGCCGTATAAAAAAACGAGAAATCGATGATCAATCACTCGTCATTATAAGTATTTATAATAGTTTTATCGCTTTAAAACGATTGGTTGTAGTACATGCACGTGTGGCTTTGCATCCTTCATAGCTTCAATTAATACAGAGATGGCATCATCCTTGTTTTCATCATAGACAAACTGTAGTTTTTTAACAGTTAAACGATTTTGTTGAAGCATGCAAATCAATTCTGTGATGCGATCTGCTCGATGCACAATATAGAAACGTCCTTTTTCTTGAAGACAACAAGATACTTTTTTGCATAGGTCTTCAAATGGAAGATAACATTCATGTCTGGCAATCTTTAGTGCTTCACTTTCATTTAGATTAGAGTCTTCACTGATTTTAAAATAAGGAGGATTGCAGACAACAACATTCACACCAGGTAAGTCTAAAACTCTAGCGTCTCCTTCTAAAATGGTGAATGGAACATCTTGTGATTCTAGATTTTCTTTGGCTAAAACAGCTGCATCATGTTGAATTTCAACACCATAAAGATGTGCTGGATGATAGGTTGAAGCCATTAATAATAAGGCTCCGTTGTTTGTTCCAATGTCCATTACGGTTTCGCCTTCATTTACGCGCATGAAATTAGCTAGTAAACTTGTATCGGTGTTGATACGAAACATATCACTTCGTTGATGAAGATAGATATTTGTATCATGTATGTAATCATAAGTCTTTTTTACTTTCATAGTCGTTTCCTTTATTCCTTGTTTTGTAGTTGTGATGCAGTGATAAAATTTGCACCGGGTATTTGTTTATTTAATGAAGCAATGACTGCTTTGATATCATTCGTATTTTCACTTTGTTGTTGAAACATATCCATTTGAATCATATTTTTTTCTGGACTGTATAATGAACCTAGGCCAATACCTAGATGGCGAATTTCGCCTTCATTATAGTTACGATCAAATAGTAAAAGCGCAGTTTCTAGTAATACTTCCATATCGTTCGTGAATGTTTGCAGTGATTGTGATCTTACAATTGTTTTGAAGTCTTGATAACGAATGGAAATAGAAATTAAAGATCCTTTTAAGTGATCTTCTTTGGCTCGTTGACTAAGTTTTGCTGCAAGTCGATAAAACACATTTTTTACTTCATTATAGTCAGTAATATCTTTATCTAACGTTGTTGATTGGGAGATAGATTGCACACTCGTATTATAAGATAACTTATTCGTATCACAACCTCTTGCGTGCATCACAGCACTATAACCACGTTTCCCTAGTAATTGTAAGATGGTTGATTCATTCTTTTCATCTGCCATATCACCAATGGTTGTGATTCCTAGCTTCTTTAGAGTTGGAACTGTTTTTTTACCAATGCCCCACATCTCTTCAAGTGGTAAAGGCCAAAGTTTCATTGCAATTTCTTGTTTACGTAAAATGGTAATACCTAATGGCTTATGCATGTCACTTGCCATTTTTGCTAGAAATTTATTTGGTGCTACACCAATGCTACAAGGAAGTTTTAAATCTTCTAATACATTCTTTTGAATGATCCATGCTAAATCTAGTGGTCGTTTATAGTTCTTGATGATGTCGGTCACATCCATATAACATTCATCAATACTTGCTGGTTCAATAAAACAAGTATAGCGTCTTAAATAATTAAAAAACTGTTTGCTTAATTCTTCATACCAATCATAATGTCCTTCAACAACTATTAGTTCTGGACATTTTTCAAGCGCCATTAAAACAGGCATAGCACTATGGACGCCATACCCTCTTGCGATATAGTTTGCTGTTGTGACAACGCTTCTTCGATGCATCGTACTAACAGCGACTGGTTTATTTTTTAAAGTTGGATTTTTAATCATTTCTGCACTCGCAAAAAATGCATTTAAATCAATATGAAATATTACTCTTCCTGCCATGTTTCAACATCCTTCGTTTGTTTATTATAAAACAAAAAACTATGAATTTCTAGTAATTTCATTCATCTTTCAGATGAAAAAAAAGTCTGACAATAGCCAGACTGATCTACTAAGGATAATACGGATTTGGTTTAAAGAATAAAGTAATTAAATCATAGATAATACCAATTCCGAATAAGCCCCAAGTAAAGATATATACAATACCTAATAAAACTTTTCCCTCGTAAAATTTATGAATACCTAAGTATCCTAAGAATAAACAAAGGAAAAAAGAAACCCATTTATTTTTTGCCATTCATGATTCCTTTCTGTTATGCTCTTATGCTTTGCGTTTGATTGCTTTTTTACGTGCATTCATTGCAAAGATTGCAAGCTTGTATAAAGATTTATATACTGGTAAATCAAATTCACCAACGAATTCATGGATCAATGGATTGTAGTTTGCTTTAAACTTTGTAAGTCCTCCATCAAAAGAACCTTCAATACCACCCATATTGCAGCAATCGCATCCTTTGTCAAAACTCCAAGTCATGCAGTTATAGAAACTTGCATAAGGAGCCATATAACGTTTGTAGCGATCATCCATGCCTGCATATAATAATTCAGATGTATGTCCAAATTTAACACATAGTGCTCCAGATAAAACAGCAACATCTCCATCTTCTTCTAAGAAGGCTTTTAACTCTTTTACTTCTCTTGTTAAAGAGGCGTTTAATTCTTCTAATGTGAAGCGTTTTTTCTTCGCATTTTCAGGACATTCTTCTAAGTCTTTGATATTCTTGTTATAACGAGCAAGTGTTTCTTCGTATTTATCTTTTAAGTTTAACTTCGCAAGATAGATGACTGCATCATCACCATAAGTTTCCATGATCTTTTTGAAGTATTCTTCATCACGTAAGTGAATGCCTTTACGTTTTTCTGTACAATGCATCACCGCTGCAAAGTCATGCAATCCTTCACAATGATAAGCTTTGACTTCAACACCTTTTTTCGTCACGGTATTTAATGCTTTACGACAGCTTTTTGTAACCGTGCTTAAGAAGTCTTCACTTTGATGTACATAAGCGTGGTAACGAGGTTGAATCGTAGCATCTAGGCTTTTTGTGAAGCCTTTAAAAATGGCACCATTCTGTTCTAATACAGAAAGGAAGGCATCCGTTCCATCGATATGTGTTTCATTCACGTTCTCTAATGTATATTGATTACAACATACAGCAGGATCAAAAGTAATGAATAAGCAGTGATATTTTTTAGCAAATTTCTTCAATGCTTTCATATAGAATGAAACAAGGTCTTTATTTTCAAAATCCATAACTGGACCTCTAGGAATATAGAACATACTAAAGCTTAATGGTAATGGTTTAATTAAAACCATACTACTTGCTACAAGTTGTTCTCCATCATATACTCCAACGATTTTATATTTCCAGTTATCTTTTACTTTACCCCAGTTCGTAGATTGTAGTAAATTGCACAAAGGACTATTTTTAACAAATTCATCATGTTGTGCATCTGTGATTGTCTCACTAAATTGATATCGCATAGACTACTCCTCTCAATGTTTAACCATCAATCAGTAATTGATTCATGTATTATTTATTATATACTACAAGAATAGTTATTCCAACATCTTCTTTACTTTTCTTGCTGTTTTCCATAAAAACCGATGATTCCATCTTATGAGTAAGGCAGAATAAAATGTTTTGCTATCAGTTTATCCTTTAAATTGTTCCTTTTTCTTCTTAATTCTTAAAACGTCTATTTTTATGATAAACTTAAAATATAAAATAGGACAATATTATCATAATAAAAAATGAGCTAAGAAAGACAATCAAAGGAGGTAGTACTATGAAAAAATTATTACTTAGTCTTGTTTTAATTCTTGTTCTTTGTATCAGCATGATTCCTCCCATCATTTTTGCGAATCAGAATCAGGTAGATGAAGATGGAAACCTATTGATTACTGATGTCATTGAACTTTATATGAAGGAGCCAAAACTAAATGAACAGGTATTCTTTGAGATCAAAGGAAAAGAAGATGCTCCTTATAGAGTGAGTCTTGAAAAATGGAAGTATCGTTCTTATCCAGGTGGTGGAAAAGAGCATCAAACGTTTAAAAAAGGTAGTCAAGCGCTATTTGAAGAAGCGATGTATGATTGCATTATTAAGGTGACACCAAACGATGGTTATGCCTTCCCTGAAACACTGAGTGCCAAACCAATTATACATGTTGATGATCAGACGTATGAAGTGGATTATGCAAAACCATTACATCTACAAAACTTACCAAATGTTGAAATCTCACATCGATTTAAGATTGGCAATGCGATTGCCCCACTCAAAGTCAATGAATTATCATTAGCGTATGAACCATTAGAAATTGGAAAGCCTGGAAACTTTGTTGCACCCGTTTCAGAAGATGCAAACTATAACATGGAAGTTAAGATTCTAGATGAAATAAAAGCAACCATTTTAACAGAAAATGATGTCATTACAAAAGGCAATTGTTATCGTGTCTTAGTGGCTTGTGTTGCGAAACCAGGCTATGAATTTCCTTATGAAGGTGTAGCCAATATCCAAGCATATGATACAAATGGTGAACCATTTGGAGCGTATTCGCATGATCGTGACAAAATCATCTTGAATCGGGTGTATGATTTTAGAGACCCTGAATTTGAAAGTATACATTTACGCTTCTCTCGTCCAAATGTCGGTGATTTAATACGAGATACACAACAACCAGTACCTGTATTTGATGAGGAAAACAATCAATATGAAATCAAATCAATGGAAATAAAACAAAGTGATCCAAATGATACGGTTTATAAACAAGATTGCGGCTATACCTGTGTTTTAAATATCCACCCTAAAGAAGGCTATCGTTTAATCAATTATGATAACAAGAAAAACATTAGTGTTGTCGATCAATATGGAGAACAGTATCATTGTGGCAAAATCTGGAAATTTCGTATGCACAATCGTATACCAATGGACTATTTACAATTAGAAATTCATTACTCTGTGCCTGAAACTCGAAAGGTAACCTTTAAAGTAGAACATGGTACATGGAAAGATGGCACAAAAGACGATATCGTTGTTGAAGTGCCAATTTATAATCATATATCGGTATTACCAGAAAATCAGGTACCTACTGGTATGATTCCAGATGAGTTCTTTGAAGGTGGACAATGGAACGAAACACCAAATACAAGTGCTCTAGAATACATGAAAGATGTAGAATACATTTATCAATTTAAAAAGAAAGAAAATGTCGCAACCATTCAATTACACATTGTCAATGGAAGATGGATGACAAATGATCGTTTACATTCTGATGATATCTTTATCTATGTTCCTTTAATAGATGGAAAAGGTAAGCTTGATTCTGAGCTACTTCCAAAACACTTTGTAAGAGATCATGGCTGTGAATTTGGTGAATGGGATGAACGATTTGATTTTTCTCCAGGAGCGATCACAGAAGATAAAGTATATATCTATGAATGTCCAAGAGTTATCTATCAACCAGTTACCTACTCGATTATTTATGATACAAATGATGGTAGTAAACCAATCATTGATTCTCATGAAGGTGACGACATTTACTTCTCTTACTATATTCCAGAAAAGCTGACACCAAAACGAGAAGGTTACACATTTACTGGATGGAATAGCAAACAAGATGGTAGTGGTAAAGATTATGTCATCGAGGAATACTTCATGATGGAATATAAAGAACCTACCTTACAGTTATATGCACAATGGAAACAACAACCACATTGTGCAATATCCTTTACACATAGCGATTCAACCATTGCGTTACCTAAAGATATGTTGATTTATGCAAATGCGCAAAAACAATATCAAGTAAAGATTCCAAACGATATCATTCCTACAAAAGATGGACATGACTTTATTGGTTATCAACTGATCAATCATAGTGATAAAACTTATTATCAACCAAATGATATAATCACGCTAACAAAAGCAGGTCAGTATCAATTAACGCCAGTGTTTGAAGAAAGAAAAGAAACGATGATTACCCTATCCTATGATGCGAATGGTGGTACAAATGTTCCTGAACAACAAGGAAGCATCTTTAAAAGCGAAGATGTTACCTTCACGATTAGCTCTACTATTCCAGTAAAAGATGGATATTCATTTATCGGATGGAAAGCTATGGTGAATGGAAAAGAAATCCTAGTTCAGCCAAATGATTACATCAATCTTCGTGAAAATACTTGTTTGTATGCGCAATGGGAACCAATCAAACAGGATGATGTTATCGTCAATCCAAAACCAGACGAACCAAATCCGTCGATAAAACCAGAAGAGCCTAGTAAGCCAACCAAACAAGAAAACATTGTGATACCTTCAATCAAAGATGAAGTGAAAAAGATTGAAGATATGGTAGATGAACATCTAGAAGCTTATATCATTCCAGGTGTTGCCATTGTAGCAGTTGTCTTAGTTCTTCTATTATTAATGAAAAAGCATCATAAATAAGCAAAAAACAGATCACGCTTCATTGTGATCTGTTTTCTACTGTTTTGCTTTGTCTAATAATTCTTTTGCCATTGATCGAGCAGAATCCGTTGTTGTGCCACTACTGATCATTGCTAATTGATCAATACGCTCTTCTTCACTTAATTGTGTTAACTGCGTTGTTACTTTATTTTTGTCTTGTGTTTTTTTCACTTCATAGTGCTGATTTGCACAAGCAGCAACAGGAGCTAAATGAGTAACACAGAAGACTTGTACTTGTTTTGATAATTCTTGCATCTTTTTCCCGATGGAGAATGCAACACTACCGCTGACACCTGTATCAATTTCATCAAAGATGATGGTTTCAATTCCTTGTAGATGTGTAAAGACACATTTCATTCCTAACATAAAACGAGATAGTTCCCCACCCGAAGCAGTTGCAGATAAGCTTTTTAGGGGTTCTCCTGCATTCATCGAAATCAAGAATTCTACTTGGTCCATTCCAATTGCAGATGGTGTAGTTTCTAAAATAGAAACTTTGAATTTTGCATGTGGTAATTCTAAATCATATAATTGTTGAATAACCAATGCTTCTAATTCTTTCGCTTTTTTTACACGAATTGCATGTAGTTTATTTGCTTTCTTTTCATAGGCAAGATAGGCTTCTTCTTTTAACTTAGTAAGTTTTTGTAATGCATCTTGTCGATGTAAAATTGAATCAATAGTCTTTTCTAATTCGTTTCGTTTTTGAACCATCTTTTCATAACTTCCACCATGTTTACGATAGATTTTATGAATGAATGAAATACGATCTTGTATTTCATGAAAGTGTTGTTCATCAAATTCCAGCGAATCAACATAGTCTTTTAGATTCTGACTTAAATCATCTAGACTATAGTAGATATCATTCACTTGCGCTGCATAATTTGCTAAATCTTCATCAAAATCAATAGATGATAAATGATGATGTGCTTCAAATACCTTTGATAGAATACCATCATCTTGGTTAAATAAAGAAATGGCCGAATAAATGTTTGAACTTACTTTTTCATAAGCATTCATCTTTTTGATTTCTTCTTCTAACAAAGACAGTTCATCTTCTTGTATATTTGCATCATCAATTTCATTTAATTGAAAGGTTAGATATTCTAAATCTTCTTCTGAATAATCTGCTTGTAGAAGCGAAGTATAGGCTAAATCTTGTTTTTTAAATGCATGATAAAGCTCTTTTACTTGCTCTTTTAAATCATCTTCTTGAAGATAGTGATCTAATAAAGAAATATGATACTTTGGATTTAATAAATATTGAGTATCATGTTGAGAGTGTAAATCAACAAGGGTAGCCATCACTTCTTTTAAAAACGATACGGTACTTGCACGTTGATTAATACGTGTTGTACTCTTTCCTTCTTTATTGATTTCACGTGTGATGATAACTTCATCATCTTCAAGTTCATATCCTGCATCTAAAAACATTGCATGCGCGATATGATTGTTTGGAATCGAGAAAACGCCTTCGATAATCGCCTTCTCTTTTCCCTGTTTGATCATGCTTGCATTCACACGATCTCCTTTTAAAACGCCAATTGCATCCATTAATAAAGATTTTCCTGCACCAGTTTCCCCAGTGAAGGCAGACATACCATTTTTTAAAGATAAATTTACTTCATCTAATAAAATAAAATCTTTTACATAGATTTGCGTCAGCATGATTTCACCTCTTTATTAAGTTTTCTTTCACGATTTTCTTATAATCAAAGATATTTTGAGATGGCTGATTTGTAATATGCATGACAAATTCTTTATTACCATCTCTTCCTAAGATACTGCTTGATTGAAGATGGGATATATAATATCCTTGGTCTGCAACGAATTGAACCATATCTTGTAGAACAGCCATATGTACTTTAGGATCTTTCACAATCCCGTTTTTACCGATATTTTGCTTTCCTGCTTCAAATTGAGGCTTGATTAAAACGACTAATTCAATTTGATCTAATACTTCAAATAAAGCAGGCAAGATTAACTTTACAGAGATGAAGGATACATCCATACAAGCAAATGTAATCTTGTCCTCAAACATATCTTTTGTCAAATAGCGACAATTGCAATGTTCCATATTGACAACTCTTGGATCTTCTCTTAATCGTTTGATTAATTGGTCAACACCAACATCGATGGAATATACTTTAGCTGCTCCATGTTGTAAGCATACATCAGTAAATCCTCCTGTGCTTGCGCCAACATCCATACAAATTCGATTGGTTAAATCGATATGAAAATCGTCTAATACATCATATAGTTTAAAACCAGCACGACTTGCGAAGGCAAGATCGGGCTCTTGTAATTCTATACGATCATCATCTTCAATTTTCGTACTACTTTTTGTAATTACTTGATCATTGACTTTAACAAGCCCTTCTTTGATTGCATCTTGTGCTTTGCTTCTAGAAAGATCTGGGTAAAGCAATGTTAGTTTTTGATCTAATCGCATCGTATCACCTATAAATAACTACTTACAATGTCACATAATGTGTTCATATCTAAGTGTTCTAATTTCTTTAATTGTGGCATGCTACCATGTTCTACGAAATGATCATCAATACCCATACGAATAAAATGTTTCGTATAGCCATAATCATTGGCATATTCTAATATAGCACTACCTAAACCACCTGCTAAAACATCAGTTTCATAAATGATAACAGGAATGTCTAATTGACAAATATCATCTAACATAGCTGTATCTAGTGGCTTGAAAAAACGTGCATTCACTACGGATACCGCTAGATTATTTACTTTTGCTTTTGAAATAATCTTATCTACGTTATCACCGTATGTGATAATACATAATTTATTTCCTAATTCTGATTCCCAACGTGTCCATGAACCTATCGTAATTTCTTGATAAGCATCAACTTTTGAGAATGGTGTATTTCCTCTTGGATAACGGATGGTAAATGGCATTTCTTGTTGAAATGCAGTATACATTAAATGTTGGGCTTCGAATGCATCTTTTGGTTGCGTTAAAATCATATTAGGTATATGACGCAACATTGCAATATCAAAGACACCATGATGGGTTTCTCCATCTTCTCCAACAAGACCACAGCGATCAATACCAATCACTACTGGTAATTTCATACGAGCTACATCATGATTAATTTGATCATATGCACGCTGTAAGAAAGAAGAGTAAATGGAAATAAAAGGTCGTTTATGTAAAGCTGCCATACCTGCAGCAAATGTCATCGCATGTTCTTCCGCAATCCCACAATCAAAACTACGTTCAGGATACTGTGTAAAGAAATTATCTAATTTACTTCCACTCTTCATCGCTGGTGTAATTGCAACAATATCGTCATTAGTAGCAGCTAAATCACATAGTGTGCTTGAGATGACTTCACTCCAGCTTTTATGACCAGCCGGCATACGTGATAAGGATTGTCCGGTTGCAGGGTCAAATTGACTAACACCGTGCCATTTCCCCTCTTTATCATCTTCTGCGTAGGAATAGCCTTTTCCTTTTTTTGTTACCACATGGACAACAATCGGTCCTTCATGTTTTTTCGCAATCGACAACACTTTGATTAATTGTTTTATGTCATGTCCATTAACAGGGCCAATGTAATCTAAATTAAAATTGCCAAAAATAGAAGTATCAACCACATTACGTTTAATACTATCTTTTAGATGTTTCATAGAGTCTAACATGTTATTGCCGACTTTTGTACTAGATAATGCATCTTTTAAATCTGATTTTAACATTGTATACGGCTTGCTTGTACGAAGTTTTGTGAAGTTTAAATCCATTGCACCAACATTTTTAGAAATCGACATATTATTATCATTAAATACGATCACCATATTGCGTTGTTCACTGCCAATTTGATTTAAGGCCTCTAGCGCCATCCCTCCAGTTAGTGCACCATCGCCAATGACAGGGACAACCTGAAAATTTTCATGATTTAAATCTCTTGCGACACACATGCCTAATGCAGCGGACAAAGATGTTGAAGAGTGTCCAGCTTCCCATGGATCATGAATGCTTTCTTTACGCTTTTGAAAGCCTGCAATTCCCTTGTATTGACGTAGCTGCGCAAATTGACGAGCACGTCCTGTTAAAATTTTATGTACATAGGATTGATGTCCCACATCATAAATGAATTTATCGTTAGGTGAAGAAAAAACATAATGCATTGCAATTGTCAATTCAACGATACCTAAATTACTCGATAAATGACCTCCGGTTTTAGAAAGGCTTGTGATTAAAAATTCTCGAATATCTTGTGCTAACACATTTAATTCAGAAATGGATAACGACTTTATATCCGATGGATCTTTTATATCAAATAAGTTCACATCATCACCCCATTAGTTCTTGCGATTTACTAAAGACTGAAATATTGCATCTAATGCACTTGGATCCACATCTAATTGATGTAAAATCGTATGCGCATCGTCATAATAGCGAAGCGCTTCTTCTTGTGCTTTTTCGATGCCTAATAATGAAACATAGGTCTTCTTATTGTTTTGAGCATCACTATTAATATTTTTACCCAATTCTTCAACTGTACTTGTAACATCTAGGATATCATCTTGAATTTGGAAAGATAAACCAATTTCATGACCAATCGTTGTCCAAGAATTTAAATCTTCTTCACGATTTGCCAAATAACAAGCACAAACAAGAGGTAATGTTAATAATTTACCAGTTTTATAATAATGAATATCTTTTAGCTCATCAACTGTTAAGTCTTCTTTTTGTTCTCCCACTAAATCTTTAATTTGTCCAAGAACCATGCCATCAGCACCTGCAAAAGTAGAAAGTGCATAACAGATTTTTGCGTTGATAGTTGGATCATCACTTGCTGTTGCACCAAGTGTAAATGCTTGTGTTAACAAGGCATCTCCCGCAAGAATTGCACATGCTTCACCAAATTTCACATGGCAAGTTGGTAAACCACGGCGTAAAGTATCATCATCCATGGCAGGTAAATCATCATGAATTAAGGAATATGCATGAATCATTTCGATTGCACTTGCACAACGATAACCAACGCTTTCTTCAATACCATATGCTTTTAATGTCGCAAGTAATAATCTTGGACGAATACGTTTTCCAGGAGCTAACAATGAATATTTCATTGCTTCTTTCACATCAGAATCATAAATGTCGTCTAATGTATGCTGTAAGTATTCTTCAAACTTATTCATTGTCTCCCTCCTTTTGGTAACTTGCTAATAAATCAGCAACTTTATTTTCAAATGTTGTCAATTGTCCATTGCAAGAATTGACTAATTTTAAACCTTCTTCAAATAATGAAATTGCTTCTTCTAATTCAATTTCATTTTTTTCTAACAATGCAACGATTTCCTCTAGACGGCTCATTGATTGTTTAAAGGATTGTTTCTTTGCCATTATCTGTTCTCCTTTGATATGACATGGGCACTCACGATACCATCACTCAAACGAAGTGATAGACGATCATCAACATCCACATCATGGATTGATTTTATACAAACATCATCTTTTTGTGCAATTGCATAACCTCTTTGTAAAACTTTTAAAGGACTATATGCATCAAGTAAAGATGTTTGTTGTTTGAAATATTGTGTTTGATACATTTTATAATTTTGCATACTATGTAAGAGTTGTAATTGATTTTGCATCACTCGTTGCATAGAAGCATGTTGAATCTTAGAAGCTAACGATGCAAGTTGATTCGATTGCTCATTCAAGGACGCTTTGGTAACTTGTAATTGTTTTTCAACAACACCTAACTCTTGCACATGCATCGCAAGTTTCATTTGGCTTTCGCGAATGTAGGAATTTGGATCTTGTAAATAGCGATGAGAACACAAACGATGAAAGGCTGCTTTTTGCTCTTGTAACAATGTTAAAAAGCGATGTTTTAACGTTGTTTTCATATGCTCTAATTGATCTTTTACATCTACCATATCTGGTGTGATCAATTCTGCTGCAGCAGTTGGTGTTGCAGCTCGTGCATCACTGACATAGTCAACTAATGTTGTATCGGTTTCATGACCAACACCACTCACTACTATTGTTTCCATGTTGGCAATACAGCGTGCCACTTCTTCTTCATTAAAACACCATAAATCTTCAATTGGTCCACCACCACGTGTTAATAGAATGACATCATGATGGCGCTCATCTGCTTTTTTTAGATTTTTCACAATGTCTTTGGTTGCTTGTATCCCTTGTACTAAGGATGGATACACAACCACTTCTGCAATTGGCCAACGTCTTGCAATCGTTGTTAAAACATCTTGCACAGCAGCTCCTGTTTTAGCAGCAATCACGCCGATGCTCATTGGGTATTGTGGCAATGGTTTTTTACGTGCAGGATCAAACAATCCTTCTTGTAACAATTGTTTTTTTACTTGTTCTAATTGTAAATATAATTCACCTAGACCATCGAGTTGCATTTTTGTGACATTGAGTTGTAATGTTCCACCAACTTCATAAAGTGTAACACTTGCTTGTACGATGACCTGCATGCCTTCTCTTACTTTAAGTGGACATCTTGCAGCATGACTTGCAAACATCACACAACTAATTTTTGAACGTTTATCTTTTAGTGTGAAATACCAATGACCACTACGATGATTGGTATAGTTTGAGATTTCACCCTTAATGAAGATGGATTGTAATTTATAATCATGATCCAGTGTTTGTTTTAGATAATGAACGACATCATAAACACTGAACAAATCTTGTCTCATAGACGATCTAAGACACCATTAATCAAACGATATGTTTCATCATCGCAATATTTTTTCGCTAATGTGATGGCTTCGTTGATCACGATTGGTTTTGGTGCAATTTCCATATCTAATTCACAAGCTGCCATGATTAAAATTGCTTTTTCTACATAACCTAAACGATGAAAAGTCCAATCATCACGTAATGCTTGATTGATCATTTCTACATAATCATCTTCATATTTGATGGCATCAATGGTAACAGTGTATAAGAAAGGATCGACTTCATTTCCATCCACAATATCATATACTGCTTCTTTAATATCTTTATTTAATAAAAAGTGTTGGTATAAACAAGTCATCGCTTGTTCGCGTAATTCGTGTCTACTTAATCCCATATTTAATTCCTCCTGCTTTCTTTTCTATTTTATCATAAAATAGGATATTTCCTCTATTTATTTACTCGAATACATAGGAGTTATTCACTCCAAGGTACTTGTGCGCTTGGTACGACAACCGATGCTAAATCCGCGTGGGACTTTTGATCATCAAAGAAGATGTGGGGGCTAAATGCCTTTAATACATCTGTCTTTTGTAAGCCTCCTAAGAAAAAGGCTTCATCAATGCGTACATCCCAAGAACGTAAGGTTTTAATCACACGCTCATGTGCCGGTGCATTTCTTGCCGTCACTAAGGCTGTACGAATTGGTGCATCGTTTGCTTCCATCTGTTTTTGTAGATCTGAGATTGTCTTTAAGAAACGTGCAAATGGACCTTTGGGTAATTGTTGATTTGCATTCATTTCTTCATGTTTAACAAACGCATCTAAGCCTTCTTTTTGAAAGATTGCTTCTGCTTCATTACTGAATAAGACGGCATCCCCATCAAAGGCGATACGAATCTGATCAATCTCGTGTAAAGGGTCATAATTTTGAATCGTATTCGTATAAATACGACCTGCTGCAAAGCCATCATTGATTGCTTTTTTTACATCTTCTTCATTCGCGCTTAGGAATAAATCAACGCCAAATGAAGATAGATAAGGAGAAAGACTTGCCCCACTTGTTAAGACTGCTCTTGTGATATCAAGTCCATAGTGTTTCATGCTATTAAAAATGCGAAGTGATGTGTTCGCAGAATTTCTAGACATGATCAAGACCTCAACCATATGCTTTTTATAACGCTCATTTAATTTTAATAAAGCCTTTACTAAAGCAAAGCCACTACCAGGCTTTAGAATCTCTTCTTCATGTGATAACTGATAGGCTTCATAGGCGTCTAATCCTTGCTCTTCATAAATCTTGTTTTCTTCATCAAGATCAAATAAAGCTCTAGAACTAATGCCAATCACAAGACAATGATCAAGACTCACGCTCATCTTATCCCTCCTTATAAAAAAAGAAATCCCTAAGGATTTCTTCTTAATTAAAACATAAAGCCACTGACACAAATGTCAATTTGATCTGGTTTAAATCCAGTCATGTGTTCTATATTTTCAAAGATCTTACCCTGTAGTTTACTACATTCGTTGTTTACGTTAGAACCATATTTGATTTTAACATTTACTACTAATACTAATTTGTCATCCACAATTTTACATACAAGTGGATATTTAAATGGAGTACTTGATTCCGCTAACTTAATGTTTTCTTCTTCTTCAACAACAATTCTTGAAATTGTTTGGAAAGCAGAAGTACTCAATGCGATTACACCGTCGTTATTATTTTCTTTTAAAGCAATATATTCTTGTGCCATAGTTATCACCCTCTAAATCTATTATAACAAATATTATTCTTATTTGAAACAAAAACATCAAATATTTTGCTGTTTTCCTTCTCTTTTACATAGCATCATTTCATTTCTTACAAGCAAGAAGAAAACTAGCTAAAAATCTTACGCATTCTTGTCATCCACTCTTGGAAATATGCGTCACGATACTGCATGAAATCATTATAGCTGATGACACGTTTTTCTAATTCTTCAATGAAACGTACAAAGGCTTTATTGATTTGTACCATCTTCGTGTTATGAATGATTTGTGTTGTTCCAATTTCACATAGTGACTTCGCAAGCATATATGCACACTCACTATGCAACAACTCACTTTGATCCATTGGTAAACGAATAAAGCTAGTATTTAACCAGTAATAATCAACAAGATAATTACGAATGACGGTTAGGAATAAACTAAAGTCTTCTAAGTTGTTTCCTGGTTCAATCGCAAACAACATATTGAAGAAGACAAACCAATCATAGTCTTCGTTGATTACGGATAATAAATACGTACCTAGTGTATGAACAAAGATATCTGGTGATACAAAGTCACCTTCCATTTTAATCTCATGTTCAAAGTCAATTTCAATCGAATTCAACTTCTTAAAGGTACGAAATAAACTAGAAATACGATCATTGTTACCACCATCATAACGAATATCTTTAATGAAGATATAATGACCTAAGATATTCGATGTATTCTTCACATTTAACGTAAAGCCAATAGATTCCATCATCTTTGTAGCAAACAAGTCATTGATTGCTTTAGCAATCTGTTGTTCAAAGCTTGTCTCATTAATATCAGAATCACCTACTGATGTTGACTGCATTTGATTGTAGATAATATTTAATTGACGATCCGTAATGGCAAGATTTGCTTTGATACTTGCTAGGATATCTTTCATGAAATTGTCATATACATAATAGTTTGTATTCTTATACACCAGCTTATGTTCAATGTCTCCCCAAAAGGCATTGACTAGCGCTTTGATCTGCAATTCTACATTGATCTTTTTATCATCTTTAATGTAGTATCCATCAATACGATAGATGGAAAAACCATTCTTTTGAATCTGTGGTTGATGAGAAGAACAATCTAAGAAAAACTCAGGATGTTCTTCGTTGTAATAATAGCCATCGGCCTCATTACGAATAGATAAGCGCTCACGTAAAATATTTAGTACTTTGTATTCATCTTCAATAAAGCGACATTCAATGATGAAACCAATCAAATCACTTAAGTGATCAAGAATATCTTGTGCTTTCGTATAGTCTGCATAGAAACGATTACGAATAATTTTTTCACGTAAACTCTCTTTCGTTTTGACTCTTGAGTTCATCCCTACAACCATATCGGAATGGTTTAATAATTGTTTTAAGGTTTGTCGAAGATCATCTTCAACAGCGTGATAAAAGTCATTGTTTTGTTCTAGTAAAGCTAATGTGTCATCAATGGTATCAAACACTTTTAAGCGCATCTCTACACCCCTTTTCTATCCTTAAAATACTCTCTTGCCGACCATTGGTCGTGTTCTAATTGCTTTTTTAATGCATCCATGTTTTCGAATCGTTTTTCACCACGTAAATAATGATGGAATTGATACTTCACACTCTTATCATAAATCATCGCATCAAAGTCAAGGATAAAGGCTTCAATCGATGTGTTATGCTGATAGTTAAAGCTTGGATTATGCCCAACATTGATAATGGACATCCACCATTGATCATTGACATACACACTACCAATATAAACACCTATTTTTGGTAGCACATAGTCTGCATCAAGCGCTAAATTTGCCGTTGGAAATCCATACTTACGTCCTATGCGATTTCCACTTTTGACGATCCCACGAAGTTCATAAGGACGTCCCATCATAAAGGCAGCATCTTCCATGTTTCCATTTTCAATCGCATGTTCAATACGTGTCGAGCTAATCTTTTCATTTTGCGCACTGATTTCACGAATGACTCTCACTTGAAATTTAGATTGGTCAAACAGCGTATCAACACTTCCCTTACCGCGATAGCCATAATGAAAATCAAAACCACAAACAAGCGTATCGATGTTTAAAGGCGCTAACACAAGATCATGAAATTGTTCATAGCTAAGTCTTGCCATATCATCATCAAAGTCAAGTACAATCCACTTTTCTATACCGAGTGAAGAGCCAATTTCAAGACGATGACGCATCGGCGTAATATGAGGAATATGACGCATTTTATGAATGACACACCATGGGTCTGGATCAAAGGTAATCAAAGCTGGAATTGTATCGGTAGCTTTTGCTAGTTTGATCACTTGATCAATTAATTCTTGATGTCCTTTATGTAGACCATCAAAATAGCCAATACATGCAGTAATGCGTTTTTGCGCAGTTACTGGTGTATGGATGTTAAAACGTAATATTTCCATAGTCCACCTACCATAGTCCTCTTATACAACGAAAGACATCTTTATGATCTCTTTGATAAATCGCAATCACATCATCATGATCTAAAATTGCGATATGATCATGTTCTGTTTGGATGTGAACATGTTTTCCATTATAAATATCAGCAATTGGTTCATAAGGAATACATGCATAATGATCTAAAATTTCTTTGATTGGATGTAAGGTATACTTACCTTGTGCCACCTCATCTAAGGTTACACAATCCTCAATAGAAAAACGTCCAACACGCGTACGTACTAAGCTAGACATGCATCCATAATTATTGGTATTTGCTGCGATATCATGGCATAAGGAACGCACATAAGTACCACTGCTACAAGCAACACGAAACTCTAATTTACTAGCATCTAGCGCTTCAATATCATAGATTTCTACTTGTCGCTCTGGTCGCTTCACTTCAATGCCATTTCGTGCGTATTCATATAATTTTTTACCATTGATTTTCACACTTGAAATCATCGGTGGGAGTTGTTTGATCACACCTTTAAATTTATCTAATTCCCCTTGAAAATCAACAATGTCGCTCACTGGTTTTGTATCTAATACTTCATCCCAAATATCATCGCTAATCGTCTTTGTTCCAAGTTGCATCGTTGCGATATATTCTTTATCTGTATCTTCTAAAAAAGGAAGCACTTTGCAAGCGCGCCCAACTAATACTAATAAGACACCAGTCGCTTGTGGGTCTAGTGTTCCACTATGCCCAATTTTTTTCGTTTGTAATATTCTTCGTAATTTAGAAACAACATCATGAGATGTCATCCCTTGTTCTTTTTTAATAAGTAAAATACCATCCATATCATCACCGCTTTTTATTATATCATAAAAATATTGAATTTCTTATATCTTGCTTATTTAAAAAAGCAAAAAATCATGTATAATGAAACAGGTTTATAAGGAAGTGAAAATATGCAATTAAATAAGTTATTAGGGGATATTCGAAAAGCAGATCAAGAATATGAATTAATTGATGATGGCGATCGCATCGCTGTTGGTGTAAGTGGTGGAAAAGATAGCATGGTACTTTTAACTGCCTTACATATGTATAGTAAATTCCCTGACAAAAAATTTAGTGTCGTTGGGATTCATGTAAAGATGGGCTTTCCTGATATGGATTTTTCGAATGTGGTGAAATTTTGTGAAGAAGAAGGAATTGAATTTCATATGTTTGATTCAAAGATCTATGAAATCCTAAAACGTAACAGAGATGATAAAGGTCGATTACGTTGCTCCTTATGCTCGAAGTTCAAAAAGTCGAGTGTCAATAATTTTGCGAAACAATTACAATGCACAAAAGTAGCATTTGGTCATCATAGTGATGATGCGATTGAAACATTATTAATGAATGCCATCCATGGCGGAAAACTTGCAACCTTCCTTCCTAAGATGTATTTGTCTAATGATGATATGACCTTCATACGCCCACTGGTTTATTCTTATGAAAGTGATATTCTGCATGCTGCGAATGTAAATGATATTCCATTTGTGATCAGCACATGTCCAAACGATGGTTATACGGAGCGACAAAGCATGAAAGATATGCTTCAAGACTTCTATAAGAAATATCCAATGGCTAGAAAAAACTTCATCAATATGTTGTACAATGAAGAACAATTAGAATTATGGCATCGTGAACATGATCATAAACAGATTAAGGCAGAAGCAAAAAAAGCCATCTTACTTGCGGAAGAAGGAAACATTCAATTTATTAAGAAAGGCTATTCTTCTTTCTTGAAGTTCCCAGTCCCTGGGAATGAAAAACAAGTTAAGTCTATCAAAGTCAATGAAGAACAAAAACAACAAATTTTAAATAAAGAAATTACGATGCAAAGCATCATTGATCAAGCAATGAAATAGAAAAAAGAATGGCAAAAAGTAAACTAGTCTTTTTACCATTCTTTTTATTATGCAAGAAATCCTTCGATGATTTCATTTTCTGCTTGTTGTTGTGTTAAGCCTAATGTTTCAAGTTTTAAAATTTGATCTTGGGCAATCTTTCCAATTGCTGCTTCATGAATTAAACTTGCTTCTTTGTTACGAGCAAACAAACGAGGAGAAGAATCCACGATAGCATCGCCATCTAATAAAGAATCACATTCCACATGGCCATGACATTCGGCATTGCCAATAATGGTTCCATCATAGGTTTGATAAGAATGATCTTTAGCAACAGAGCGTGAGATTAAATCAGCACTTGAGCCATCGCCATTTAATTCAACTGTGACTGTTGATGTTGTCTTTTGACAGCCATCGGTATATAGACGTTCTTGTACTAATAATTTCGCATTCTTTTCTAAGACAGCATGTGTATAACGATTGCTTTCATCTACCCCACGAATCTGTGTCGCATGGATTTCTAAGCTACTTCCTTCTTTTAAGGTAATTTCCATCTTTGGATGAATTACTTTATGTCCAAGTCCTAGTCCTGAGCCTAAGTGTTTTTCAATGTATTTTACACTAGAGCCTTCGTCTACGACAAAGGTATGAATCCCATCATGTTCCGCATTGCAAGCATCATCGGTATGAACACCGCAACCAGATAAAATCGTCACATCACAGTCTTTACCAATATGGAAATCATTGTAGACCACATCATCAATACCTCCCGTATTGACAATAGCAGGCAAACAAACAGATTCCCCTTTTGTATGATCATCTACGATAATATCTAATCCTGGTTTATCTTTCTTTTCAATGATATGAATATGCTTCGTGGATTGATTCACTTGGCATACTCCATTTTCTCTTAAATAGTAAGCACCTTGGAATTGACTAGTAATCTGTGCAACACTTTCAATTAATTTCTTTGTGATCGCATTCATGTTATTCCCCCTTACTTACAGCATCTTTTTTGCCATCATCTTTGACATCATCATCGGACCTGGTCCTTGTGCAGTGATACGACCTTGATCCACTAACATAATTTCATCGGCAATGCGTAAAATACGTTCTTGATGAGAAATGACAATGATCGTCTTTTTATGACGCTGTTGCATATCGACTAAGATGTCGACAAGTTTTTCAAAGCTCCATAAATCAATGCCGGCTTCTGGCTCATCTAAAATCATAACATCAGTATTTCGTGCAAGAATTGTTGCGATTTCAATACGCTTCATCTCACCACCAGATAACGTAGAGCTTACTTCACGATCTAAATACTCATCTGCAGATAAGCCTACTTGTTCTAAAAGTTGGTGGAGTTTATCACTTGAAATCGGTCCACCATAGGAAAGCATTAAGAGTTTTCTTACGCTCATTCCTTTGATGCTAACTGGCTGCTGAAAGCCATAGCTGATGCCTTTATCGGAACGACTTGTGACATCAAGATTTGTGATGTCTTCATCGTCTAAGTAAATCTTACCAGAAGTAGGTTGTACTAAGCCCATGATCAATTTTCCTAATGATGTTTTTCCACTACCATTTGGTCCAGTGATCACAATCAATCGATGATCTTTAAAACATACATTGATATCATGGAGTACTTCTTTCCCACTATCTAGCGTCCAATTGATATGTTCTAATCGAATCATAAACATCCTTCTTTCTTTTTCTACAAAAATTATAATTCTTTTATACTCTTGTTACAAGTAAGACGTATCTAACATTTATAAAAAGTTGTCAAAAAAAGATTGCCATTATGACAATCTTCTTGCTAAAAATAGTTCATTTGCTTTTGCTTCACTACATGCTTTCTTCATTTTAGCGGACGCAACTTTCACTAACATCGCATTTAAAACACGTGCATGTTCTGGACAATGCGCAACACATCGCATGCATGAAATACAAATATCTTTATTGGTTTGATTTGGTTTGTCCATAGGAATTGCACCAACTGGACACATATTTGCACATAGGCCACATGCACTACATGCGCTCGTTGCCTTTGGCTTGATTGGAACACCGTTATAAGCGCGATATGGTACGTTTCCAGGAACTTCTAGTTCACCTATAGGTTGATTTAAAATGTCTTTAATTTGCTTTGAGAATGCGTGTAATTCATCTATGTCTTGCACTGTTGGACGATTGGTTGCAAATTGATGCATAATGGAATGCTCAGCAATCGCTGCGACAGCTGCAATGCAAGTAAAGTGTTTCTTGCTTAAAAATTGTTTTAATTCTAATAACGTATCATCATACGCTCGATTCCCGTAAGCCACAACCAAGATGGCTTTACTTCCCTTAGCCTCAATATTCTGCATACGCTCTAGCGCAATACTAGGCACACGACCACCAAATGATGGTACACCAACAATGCAAACATCATCTTCATCAAAGGTTTGATCAAGGTGTAAATCTTGCTTACTTAAATCAATTTCTTGATAAGGTTCAAATTCTTTTGCGATAGCACTGGTTACCTTTTTTGTGCCATCGGTAGGACTAAAATACAATACATAGTTGCTCATATTCATTTTTCTCCTTTTTCTATAACTTCACAAATAATTATTATACGCCTATTTTTGTTTGTGACAATATGAAAAAATGTAAAGAAATCAACTATGTATACATATGTGTATTAGTCTTGCTTTTCTAAGAAATATGTGGATTCCATATCCGCAACGCTTAGAGCAAACGATAATGGGAAGTGTTCAAATGTATAACCGACACTTCTTGCATCATCATTGTTACTAAAGCCCATATGATAACGGATGGCGAATGCTTCTTCTCTTGTTAAACGCATAAAACCACTGATGATATAAACACTTTTTTCTCCATGTCCATAAGGTAATTGATCTTCAAATTCATAGTATGGGACCTGTGTCCAAACCCCATCCACTTTTACATTACGTGTGCTTTCTTTGTAACAATTTACTTTACAAATATCATGTAGTAAAGAAACGATGGCAATGGTTTCATCACTATAGTCTAGCCCATAGACTTCCTTGCAACGTTGTCTATCTAAATAGGCACATAAGCAATCATAGACATGTAGGCTATGTTCACATAAACCACCGGCATAAGAGCCATGAAACCGCGTGCTAGCAGGGGCAGTAAAAAAGTCACTGTGCATGACTAAATAATCAAGTAATTTCTCGCTTCCTTCACGATGAATATGTTGCTTAAAAAGCTCTATAAAACGACTTTTATCATCCATAATAATTCTCCTTTATTTCTAGTATTAGTATAACAAACTTTCATAATAAAAAACAGATGACAAGCATCTGTTTCATCTTCTATCAAGTGCCTAGAGGGAGAGATCTTTCCCTGTTAATACAGGTGGGTGATCTGTGTTAGATATTAGGATCCCTACTACAAGCAGGTATTCAACACCATCGAACAACATCCGATCTCCCTTATCTCTAAGTGTAGGAAAAATGTTGCCCTCTAGGCAATTATTAGTATAACAGAAATCTTTTAAAAGTATACTCTTGACATTTATTTTTTTCTTGTTTTTTATTAATAAAAATCTATCCAAAAAGGTTGCACACTTCTAACAAAATACAAAAAAATCTTAGATACTACAATCGTAGAACATCTAAGATTTTATGTTTATCTAGCAATTAACTTAATCTTTAATTGCGATATGTAATTCTTCTAATTGTGCTTCATCAACAGTTGTTGGTGCATCACTCATTGGACATTTTGCATTTGCATTTTTAGGGAATGCAATAACATCACGGATCGAATCACTTTCTGAAAGGATCATAGCGATACGGTCAAGTCCGAATGCTAAACCACCATGAGGAGGTGTTCCATATTTTAATGCATCAACGAACCATCCAAAGTTTTCTTGGATTTTTTCTTCTGTAAATCCTAAAACTTCAAACATTTTATCTTGCATTTCTCCATCATAGATACGTAGTGATCCACCACCAAGTTCATAACCGTTTAAAACAACGTCATAAGCGATAGCACGTACACGACCTGGGTCTGTATCGATGTATTGCATATCTTCATCTCTTGGACGAGTGAATGGATGGTGCATTGCATACCATCTTCCATCTTCTTCACTATATTCAAACATTGGGAAATCAGTTACCCATAAGTATGAGAATTCATCTTTTTTCTTGTATCCTAACATTGCTCCGAAGTGATTACGTAAAGCACCTAAAACATCACATGTTGTTTTCCATTTGTCAGATACAATTAAGACTAAGTCTTCTTCTTTTAATGCTAAGCGTTCTACTAAAGCAGATACTTCAGATTCTTGTAAGAATTTGATGATAGAACCACTTAATTCATTGTTTAAGTATTTTAAAGTTACTAAACCTTTAGCACCATTTTTCTTAGCTAATTCAGTTACTTTGTCGATTTCTTTACGAGTCATACCAGCTTTTCCCGGTACAACAACAGCTTTGATGCTTCCATTGTTTGCGATGCAGTCTTTGAATACTTTGAATTCACAGTTTGTAAATAAATCCGTGATTTCTTGTAATTCCATACCGAAGCGATTATCTGGTTTATCACTACCATAACGATTCATCGCATCATCCCAAGTTAAACGTTGGAATGGAATTTCGATATCAATTCCTTTGACATCTTTCATTAATTTTTGAAGCATTTCTTCCATCATTGTTTGGATTTCAACATCACTTAAGAAACTTGTTTCTAAGTCAACTTGAGTAAAGTCCGTTTGACGGTCAGCTCTTAAGTCTTCATCACGGAAGCAACGAGCAAATTGATAATAACGTTCAAATCCTGATACCATCAATAGTTGTTTGTATAATTGAGGTGATTGAGGTAGTGCATAGAAGCTACCAGGGTGTACACGGCTAGGAACAAGATAGTCACGTGCACCTTCTGGTGTACTTCTTCCTAACATTGGTGTTTCGATTTCGATGAAATCTTTAGAGTCTAAATATTCACGCATGCTATGAGTGATTTTATGACGCATCATTAATTTTTGTTGCATCACTGGACGGCGTAAGTCTAAGTAACGATATTTTAAACGAGTATCTTCTAATGCATCTGTATCATCTGCAACGATGATTGGAGTTGTAGCAGCACTATTGATAACTTTTGCCTCTGTTACTTTGATTTCGATTTCCCCAGTTGCAAGTTTAGGGTTTTTGTCTTTACGTTCCATAACGACACCAGTTGCTTGAATGATATATTCGTTACGAACATCTTTGATAGAATCAGAAACAGTTTCGTCAAATACTAACTGTGTGATTCCTGTGCGGTCTCTTAAATCGATAAATACAAGAGATCCAAAATTACGTCTTTTGGCTACCCATCCTAATAAAGTGACCTGTTTACCAGCATCGCTTAAACGTAGCTCTCCATTTGTATGAGTTCTTTCCATTTCCTATACCTTCCTATTCTTCTTCTGCATTAAAGATTTGATCCATTGTAGCAACAATGTCATCTAATGCAACTTTGTAAACTTGTTTTGTTTTTGTATCTTTAATATCAACTGTTCCATTGGCAATATCATCATCCCCAACTAACACAGCACAACGTGCATGTTTGCGATCCACTGTTTTAAACTGTGCTTTAAAGCTTCTTCCTAAGTAATCGGTATCGGTACGATATCCATTTGCACGAAGTTCTGTCACAATTGATAAGACTTCTTTGCGTACTTTATCAGATAAGCAAAGAACATATGCATCTAAGCCACTTTCATCTTCTAATGAAATACCCTCTGCTTCACAAGCGATGATCAAACGCTCAAGTCCCATTGCCCATCCAATTCCGCTCATGCCTTCTGGTCCACCAAAGTATTCAACTAAGCCATCGTAACGACCACCAGCAAATACGGTTGATTGTGCGCCCATTTCTTTATTGACAGATACAACTTCAAACACTGTATGTGTATAATAGTCTAATCCACGAACTAAACGATCATCGACTTCATATGGAATACCTAAAGCATCTAAGCCATCTAATACTTCTTTAAAGTATGCTTTACTTGCATCATTTAAGTAATCTTCCATTTTTGGAGCAGATTTCATGATGTCTTTTTCATGGTCTACTTTACAATCTAAAATACGTAATGGGTTTTGTTCATAACGACGTTTGCAATCTGGGCACATGCTATCGATATCATTTTTGAAGTGTTCTTTTAATGCTTCACGATATGCTGCACGAGATTCATCATCCCCTAATGTATTGATCAATACTTTCATATCTTTTAATCCTAATGCAGAAACAAAGCTCCATCCTAATGCAATTGTTTCAACATCAAGCATTGGACTTTTAGCTCCAATCACTTCCACACCAAATTGATGGAAGATACGCATTCTTCCTTTTTGTGGACGTTCATGACGGCACATTGGTCCAACATAATACATTTTTGCAGGAAGATCTGCTTGTCCAAACATTTTGTTTTCAACAAATGATCTTGCAACCCCTGCTGTTCCTTCTGGTCTAAGTGTTAAAGAAGTACTACTATTCTGTAATTGGAATGTATACATTTCTTTATTCACCATATCACTAGAATCATTTCCTCTTTTAAACACATTTGTATGTTCAAAAATAGGCGTGCGAATTTCGTCATAATTATATACATAACAGAATTGACGAATCATATCTTCTAATTTTTGCCATTTGCTAATATCCTTAGGTAGAATATCTTGTGTTCCTCTAGGTACTTGATAACTCATTAAATTTGCCTCCTTCTATCATGATCGTAAAACTTGCTAGAAAGCACAAAAAAACGTCCTAACAAAGGACGTAATCTACGCGGTGCCACCTTATTTCACTCATTTGCATGAGCACAACTTTTACACTTTAACGCAGTAATACGATTATTCATTTCCTAATAATTCCTCAGAAGTGTCTCTCTATTGATCACATGGTAAAGACTCTCAGCTGTTGTCTTCTTCTCTGTATCCAGATTCTAATAGTTCTTTCTTCATCATCGGACTACTTATAGTTTACCTAGTATGGCTTCAATTGTCAATCACTAGCTTAAAAAAAAGATGGTTTCCCATCTTTTTATTGATTATTCAGCTTCATCGTTAATGTTTTGAACATTATGATAAACTTGTTGAACATCGTCAACATCGTCTAATAAGTTAACAAGACGTTGGAATAATTTTAAATCTTCCCCTTGTAATGTTACATATTCGTTAGGAAGCATTGTATCTTCTAAAATATCGAAGTTTACATCAGGAATGAAATCACTGATTGCTTCTTGTGCTTTGTTTAAGTCTGTTGGTTCAACTGTAATTGTCATTTGTCCATCTTCAACTTCGATGTCTTTTAATTCAACTTCAGCCATGATCAATGCATCCATCATTGCTTCTTCATCTTCATAAGCAATTGATAATAATCCAACATGTTCATAGTTGAATGATACACATCCACTTACTCCAATTTTTGCGTGAGCTTTGTTGAAGCATGCACGTAAGTCTGCGATTGTACGGTTTGCATTGTCAGTTAAACAGTCGATGATAACTGTTGCTCCACCTGCAGAACCAAATCCTTCATATGTAGCAGCAGAATAGTTTTCATTTGACCCACCTTTTGCTTTGTCGATTGCACGTTTGATAACGTCACTAGGCACCTGGTTTGCTTTTGCGCGTTCAATTACTTTTTTCAAAGCAGCGTTCATTTCTGGATCTGGAACACCAGCCTTTGCTGCTACTAAGATTTCTTTACCATAACGAGAATATTTTTTTGCTTTTGCGGCTGCTGTTTTTGCCATTGATGCAGCACGAACTTCAAAATGTCTACCCAATTTAATCACCTTCCAAATTTCCTTTAATAGTATAGCATACAAATACTTTTTAAATCAAGAAATACTTTAATACTTACAAAAAAGACCTAATCCATCGGCTTTTGATAGAAATTACCATAGAATTGTTCCGTTCTCATCACATTGACAATCACCCGTTGGTCACTTTGCTTTAAGATGTCAACAATGTCATTCACTTCATAACTGGATACAACGGTATGTAAAATATAGATTTTTTTATGAGAAAAGCCACCGTATCCTTGTACACAAGTAATCCCATGTCGACAATAATCAACATAAGCATCGACAACATCTTCTGGATTTGCTGTTAAAATTTCAAGCGTTACACGCTCATATCGATGATGGAAGGTATCGATGGTCTTTGTTGATATGAATTGAAATAAAATAGAATAGCCAGCATAGATCCAGCCAAACATCGTACCAAAGATACAAAGGATACATGCATTAAAGATAAATACATAAGACCAGATGGACTTACCTAATTTATTAGAAACATATAAGGCGATAAAGTCCGTTCCACCCGTGGATGCATTTCCTTTTAAGGCAATTGTAATGGCTAAACCATTAAAGAACCCACCGAATACGACATTTAAGATGGTATCGGTGAAGATGGGTTGAAAGTCAAACAGTTTTAAGAATAAACTTGTACAACCAAATTGAATACACGAGAATAGTGTAAATCGTTTTCCAATACTTTTACTACAAATAATTGCAACTGGTAAATTTAAAATGATAATCGCTAATGATGTTGAAATAGAGCCTCCATACAAGGTTGCAATCTTATCGATTAAAATGGCAACGCCGGTAAATCCACTTGATAACATATTGGCTGGTCGAATCATCGCTTGAATTACAAAAGTCTGTAATAAAGCGGATAAGACGACAGCACAAAAAGTAATCATATAACGGACAGCCTTCCTTTGCTTGATCTTCGCTATTTCTTTTTTCATGTTGTCACCTGCTTTATATTTAATACTTCCATTGTAACACTAAATATCTAAAAGTTGTAGAGACAAACAAAAAAGATATCTCACTCTTTATACGAGTTTTGATATCTTTTATAGTTTCTTAATTAGTTGGCAACGATATTGATGATTTTACCTTTGACAACGATAATTTTACGAATTGTTTTTCCTTCGATTTGTGCTTTGACAGCTGCAAGATTTAAAGCTTCTTCTTTTAATGCATCTTCGCTAGTTCCAACAGCTACATCAAATTTACCACGAACTTTACCATTGACTTGAACAACGATTGTTGTTGTGTTTTCAACTAAGAAGCTTTCATCATAAGTAGGCCACGGTTCGTAAGCGATGGTTTCATCATGTCCAAGTAAGCTCCACATTTCTTCACCGATATGAGGTGCAAAGCATGATAACATCTTCACTAAGCCTTCGGCATATTCACGATATAGTGTTTCTTGTTTGTATGCATCATTAACAAAGATCATCATTTGAGAAATGGCTGTATTTAAGTTTAGGCTTTCGATATCGCCAGTAACTTTTTTAACAGTCGCATGATAAGATTTGTCTAATTTATGATCGTTTGTATCACTTAATTTATCACTTTCGATGATTAAACGATAAACACGTTCTAACCATTTGTGACTTCCTTCAACCCCTTGTTCACTCCAAGGTTTGCTTGCTTCTAATGGTCCCATGAACATTTCATATAAACGCAAAGTGTCAGCACCATATTTTTCTACAACATCGTTAGGATTAACAACGAATTCAGGGAAACGTTTACCCATCTTAATTCCATTTGCTCCTAGGATATATCCTTGGTGAACTAATTTTTTGAATGGTTCTTTACATGGAACTAACCCTTTGTCATATAAGTAGTTGTTCCACATTCTTGAATACAATAAGTGACCAACAGCATGTTCTGGACCACCGATGTATAAGTCAACTGGTAACCAGTGTTTTAATAATTCAGGATCCGCAAATGCTTGATCATTATCAGGATCGATATAACGTAGGAAATACCAACTAGATCCAGCACTTCCTGGCATTGTACTAGTTTCACGTTTTCCATGAACACCATCAACATCCACGTTGATCCAATCTGTTGCTTTTTCTAATGGACTAGCACCACTCTTACTTGGAGAGTAATCATCTAATTCAGGTAAGATCAATGGTAATTGATCATCGCTTAATGCAACCATATCACCATTGTCTAAGTGAACGATTGGAATTGGTTCTCCCCAATAACGTTGACGAGCAAAGATCCATTCACGTAAACGATAGTTTACTTTTTTGCTTCCACATTCGTGTTCTTCTAACCAAGCTAACATCGTATCGATAGCAGTTTGTTTGTTCATACCATCTAAGAAACCAGAGTTGATATGTACGCCATCTCCTTCATAAGCTTCTTCTTCCACATTTCCACCTTCGATAACTGGAACAATGTCGATACCGAATTTTTTTGCAAAGTCATAGTCACGAGAATCGTGAGCAGGAACGGCCATGATGGCACCAGTTCCATACGTTGCTAAAACATAATCACTAATCCAAATTGGAACCTTTTTACCATTCACTGGGTTAATTGCATAAGCACCTGTGAAAGCACCTGTTTTTTCTTTGCTTAAAGATGTTCTTTCTAAGTCAGATTTTGTTGCACATTCTTTTTTATAAGCATCAACGATTGCTTTTTGTTCCGCTGATGTAATTTCATCAACTAAACGATGTTCTGGAGCTAATACGCAGTATGTAGCACCAAATAATGTATCACAACGTGTCGTAAATACAGTGAATGATTCATCGCTTCCATCAATCTTAAAGTTTACATGTGCACCGATTGATTTTCCAATCCAGTTACGTTGCATTTCTTTTGTTGATTCTGGCCAATCGATGTCTTCTAAACCTTCTAATAAACGATCGGCATATTTTACGATATCAATAACCCATTGACGCATATTTTTACGAACAACTGGATATCCTCCACGTTCACTCTTACCATCAATGACTTCATCGTTTGCTAAAACTGTTCCAAGTTCTTCACACCAGTTTACAGGCATTTCTACACATTTTGCTAAACCGTCTTCAAATAATTGTTTAAAGATCCATTGTGTCCATTTATAGAATGATGGATCACATGTAGAAACTGCTTTTTTCCAGTCATAGCTAAATCCTAGCATTTTTAATTGGTCTGTAAATGTTCCAATGTTTTTCTTTGTAAATCCATCTGGGTGATTTCCTGTTTGGATTGCATATTGTTCAGCTGGTAATCCAAAGCTATCAAATCCCATTGGGTGTAATACATTATATCCTTGCATACGTTTCATACGGCATACGATATCGGTAGCTGTATATCCTTCTGGATGGCCTGCATGAAGTCCTACTCCTGATGGATATGGGAACATATCTAATGCATAAAATTTTGGTTTTGAAAAATCATGTACATCGGTATAGAATGTTTGATGTTCATCCCAATACTGTTGCCATTTCTTTTCAATTTTTTCGTGTTGGTAATTCATCTAATCTCTCCTTTTTACAATAAAAAAACGTCCTTGATCTAAGGACGTCATATAACGCGGTACCACCTTAGTTCTTTTCATTTCTGAAAAGCCCTTCATTCTTCTTAACGCGAAGTAGACGGATAAGTGTTCTTATCGGCTCCTTAACAAGTTCCCAATGCTTAATTCTTCAGCTTTCCACCAACCAGCTGACTCTCTATGCAATCTTACAAGGTACTACTTTAATTCATTGCCTTTACGAGTAATAGTATATAAAAATCACATGGTGTTTGTCAATATAACAAGTCCATTTTTAATAATATAAGCATATAAAAAGAATGTGTAGGGATACACATTCTTTTTATATAGGTTATCGAAAGGAAATCGATAATATCGAACGCGTCTTAGCAGTTAAAGGAAGGAATGCTTGACACGATATCGAACCCTACTATTGAGATAAATAGTAGCCAAGAAATAAAGGTTTATTTCTATCTATTATAATACACCGATTCACCTTAGATGTAAACCCTTTCATTTAAAGAAAATTATTATTTTTTGTTTTTAATGTATTCATCTATGGATTTTGCAGCAGTTTTCCCTGCTCCCATCGCTAAAATGACGGTTGCAGCACCTGTAACAGCATCTCCACCCGCAAAAACACCCTCACGAGTCGTTGCTCCTGTTTCATCTGTTACTAAGCAACCACGACGATTGGTATCTAATCCTTTTGTAGTTGAATGAATCAATGGATTTGGTGATGTACCAATGGCCATGATCATGCAATCAACATCCATGATAAAGTTGCTTCCTTCAATCGCAACCGGACGTCTTCTTCCGCTTTCATCTGGTTCGGTTAGTTCCATCTTCACACATTCCATACCAGTTACCCATCCATCTTCATTTCCTAGTACTTGAACAGGATTTGTTAATAATTTAAATTCAATACCTTCTTCTTGCGCATGTTCCACTTCTTCTTTACGAGCAGGAAGTTCTTCCATACTACGACGATATACGATGCTTACTTCTTCAACACCTAAACGTTTTGCGCAACGAGCAGCATCCATGGCTACGTTTCCACCACCAACAATGACGGCACGTTTTGCTCTTTGAATTGGTGTATCCACACCATCTTGATAAGCTTTCATCAAATTAAAACGTGTTAAGAATTCATTAGCAGAATAGACACCTTTTAAGTTTTCTCCAGGCATCTTCATAAAGTTTGGAAGACCTGCCCCACTACCAACGAAAATAGATTCATAACCTGCATCAAACAAATCATCAATGGATTCACTACGACCAACGACAACATTGGTTTGAATATCAACACCCATTTGTTTTAAACCTTCAATTTCATTTTGTACGATGGCTTTTGGTAAACGGAATTCAGGGATTCCATACATCAATACTCCACCTGCAACGTGTAAGGCTTCAAACACAGATACTTGATACCCAAGTTTTGCTAAATCACCAGCACAAGTAAGTCCTGCAGGACCTGCTCCAACAACAGCTACTTTATGACCATTGCTCACTGGTTTTTCAACTTCATCTTTCACATGTTCACGATGCCAATCCGCAACAAATCGCTCTAAACGACCAATCGCAACGGCTTCTCCTTTAATTCCACGCACACAATTACGTTCACATTGTGTTTCTTGTGGACACACACGGCCACAAACAGCAGGTAGTGAACTTGTTTGACGAATGATCTGATATGCTTTTTCAAATTCGCCATTTTTTACTTCTGCGATAAATTCAGGAATATTTACACTAACTGGACAACCACTTACACATGGTTTCTTTGGACAGTGGAAGCAGCGTTCTGCTTCTTCCATGGCCATCTCTGGTGTATACCCTAGGGTAACTTCATCAAAGTTATTACGACGCACTGCACCATCTTGTGTTGGCATCTCTACTTTTTTCAATGATAGATTAGGCATGTTAAGCTACCTCCTTATGAAATAGATTACAATGTTCATCACGTGCTTGTGCTTCAAATTCACGATACATTTGTGAACGAGAAATTGCTTCATCAAAATCAACTAAATGACCATCAAAGTCTGGTCCATCCACGCAGGCAAATTTTGTTTCACCACCAACACTTAATCGACAGCAACCACACATTCCTGTACCATCAATCATAATTGGATTCATACTAACAACCGTTTTAATATTATATTTTTTTGTCAATAGACAAACAAACTTCATCATCACTAATGGTCCAATCGCAATGACTTCATCAAACTCTTGACCATTTTGAATCAACTCTTCAAGCTTGTTGGTAACAAGACCTTTTTCTCCTGCACTTCCATCATCACTCATCAAATACATGTGTTGACTCACATTTCTAAATTCATCTTCTAAAATTACTAAATCTTTGTTTCTAAATCCAGTAATCACCGTAACTTCGGTATTGTTATGATAAAGCGCTTTTGCGGTTGGATAAGCAATGGCGCACCCAACACCTCCACCAATAACACATACTTTTTTAAAGCCATCAACTTCCGATGGTTTACCTAATGGACCAACAAAGTCAAGGATGGCATCTCCTTCATTTAATTCATTCAACAACATTGTTGTTTTTCCTACGATTTGAAAAATAATCGTAACGCTTCCTTGTTCACGATCATAATCTGCAATCGTCAAAGGAATACGCTCTCCATTTTCATGTACACGTAAAATAATAAATTGACCAGCTAACGCTTTCTTTGCTACCAACGGTGCTTCTACAACCATTTTTGTGACTGTTGGATTTAATATTTGCTTTTCTAAAATCTTGTACATATCCTTTCCTCCTGCATATAATAGTATTATACACATATTGTGCTCTGTTATTCTACTTAATTTCATTATAAATTTAAAACTTACTGTAAATACCCTACTTTTTTCTTAAATTCCTCATAGGACAATTGTCCTGGTGCACTTGTTTTGTTTAAAGATGCAAATGTTAAACAAGAGTGATAATGCAATGGATCAAGCCTTGTTTCAACACCTAAAGCACCCATGGCAATCGCTATTAATAAGCCATCATATTCATTCACAAACCGATCAATTACTTGTTTAAGTGCTTCTACGTCTTGTTCTGTTTGTGGCATACAGGCAACTTTAACTACGTTTGCATCCAAAGACTTTAAAGCAGTTAAAATGTCATAAAGATTGTTTGGAATACAAGTAAAGTTATGATAACTGACGATGTAGTTTGTCTTTGCTTGCTTCTTCAATTGTTCATAGACTTGAGGTTTTGAATATCCTTCAACATCAATATAATCAACAAGTCCACTTTGATCAATTGTCTGTAACAATGCAACATAATCCTGCTCACTAATTGCCATTTCACCACCTTCTTCTATTGTTCGAAAGGTTGCAATTAGCATCGTATCCTTCAAATAAGTACGCATTGTTTGTAACACTTGCAAAACAGCATCAATACTACCAACTTGTTCAAAGTAATCCATACGCCATTCAATACAAGCGACATGCATATTCACACATGTTTTGACATCTTCTATAATCTCTTCTTTGTGTGTCGCAACAATGGGCACACAAATGACTACATGTTTATTAGATAAGTGCACGATAATCCTCCTTTTCTCTTCTATTTAGTTTATTTTATCACACTATTTCGTAATTATCACATTATTTACATTATTTTTCATAATTGTTGAAAATTAATGTAAATAGATATTGCAAATATTATAAAAAGGATGTATTGTATAGGTACTAGGAGTGATCAACATGAATATCGTTAGACATACATCTTATTATTTTAACTTTCAATAGCCCTGAAAAACCCAGTTCTTATGATTGGTATTTTTTCAGGGCATTCTTCTAGCATTGGACAATTCTTCTTGTTCATGCTTTTTTTGTACAATGTAAGAAAGGAGCGCTACCTATGACTTATGGATTAATTGGAGAAACCCTAAAACATAGCTATTCAAAAGAAATACATGAATCCCTTGCTAACTATCAATATGATTTAATTCCTCTAAATAAAGAAGAATTTCATACGTTTATGAAGAATCGCTCATTTACTGCCATCAATGTTACAATTCCCTACAAAAAAGCAGTGATTCCTTATTTAGATGTCATTGATGATCATGCCAAACAGATTGGTGCCGTCAATACTATCGTACATAAAGATGATAAGCTATATGGTTATAACACCGACTATTATGGTTTCTTATACATGATTCAAAAACATCATGTCACAATCGAACATAAAAAAGTAATCATCCTTGGTAGTGGTGGTGCTTGCAATGCATGTTATGCAGTGATTCATGACTTAAAACCGAAAGAATTATTCATTGTAGGACGAACAAAAAAAGCAAATGTCATCACCTATGAAGAATGCTTAGAACAACATGCTGATATTGACATCATCATCAATACAACTCCCGTTGGTATGTATCCTAATACGAATGCATCTCCCATTGATTTATCCGCATTCAAACAATTAGAATATGTATTTGATGTCATCTACAATCCATTACAAACAACCCTATGTCTACAAGCAAAAGACCTAGGTATTCCTTATGTTTCTGGATTAGAAATGTTAGTTGCACAAGCAAAACAAAGCGTCGAACATTTCTTAGATCAATCATTATCTGATACTTGTATTGATGAAATCTATCAGCAATTATATTTCAAGCATTGTAACATCGTGCTCATCGGCATGCCATCGAGTGGTAAAACAACCATTGGTAAACAAATAGCACTTCAATTACATAAAACATTCATTGATTGTGATGAAGAAATTGTAAAAGAAGCACGAATGAGCATTCCTAAAATCTTTGAATTGGAACAAGAAGAAGGCTTTCGCAAACGTGAAGCAACAGTGATTCAAGAAGTATCAAAAGTAAACAATGCTATCATTTCTACTGGTGGCGGATGTATCTTAAACAAAGAAAATATGATGCAACTACAAAAAAACGGTATTCTTATTTATATTGATCGAGACTTAGACAACTTAATTACTAAAGATGAGAATCGCCCATTATCATCATCAAAAGAAAAAGTCGCAAGTCTCTATGCACAACGTTTACCTCTTTACAAACGTTATGCAGATCTTACAATCGAAAACAATACCTCGATTGAACAATGTATTTCACACCTAATCAACGTGTTATATGATACTTATTTTAAGAAAATGAAAGGAAGGGATTATGTATGATTATCACATTGAAAAAAGAAGCACCTCAACAGGAAGTCGATAAATTAGTCGAAAAATTCGAGAAAAAAGGACTACAGGTCAACTTTATTCAAGGTACTGATTATAATGTATTCGGTCTTGTTGGTGACACATCTAGTGTTGATGAAACAGTGATCAAAGTTCATCCATTCGTTGAAAATGTCACAAGAATTGCAGCACCTTATAAAAAAGCCAATCGTTTATTTCACCCAACCGATACCATCGTTGATGTAAATGGAATCAAAGTCGGTGGACATGAAAAAATCGTTGTTATCGGCGGTCCATGTTCTGTTGAAGGCGATGATCAAATCATGGGCATTGCCAAAGAAGTGAAAGCAGCTGGTGCTGATATGTTACGTGGAGGCGCATATAAGCCAAGAACTTCCCCATATGCTTTCCAAGGTATGGGAACAAAAGGGGTAGAATGCTTAGTACATGCAAGAGAAACGTATGATTTACCAATCGTCAGTGAATTGATGAGCATCGATAAATTAGATGAATTCGTAGAAAATGTAGACGTTATTCAAATCGGTGCACGAAACATGCAAAACTTCGACTTATTAAAAGCCGTTGGTCGAACAAACAAACCAATCTTATTAAAACGTGGTTTAGCCAATACGATTGAAGAATGGATCATGGCAGCTGAATACATCATGTCAGAAGGAAATGATAATGTCATCTTCTGTGAACGTGGTATTCGAACATTTGAAAAATACACAAGAAACACTCTTGATTTATCAGTCATCCCAATCATCAAAGAAAAAACACACTTACCTATCATTATTGACCCAAGTCATGCTACTGGTGATTGGAAACTTGTAGAATCTGCTTCCCTAGCAGCTATTGCAGCTGGAGCTGATGGATTGATCATTGAAGTACACACTGATCCAGAAAACGCATGGAGTGATGGAGCTCAATCATTAAAACCTGAACGCTTCGCTGAAGTCATTCGTAAAGGTAGAAAGATTGCAGAAGTCATTGGTAGAGACATGTAATCCTAACTTAAGCAAACCTATACAACAAACAAGGAGATGGACCATAAATACAGTTTATCTCCTTATTTCATATTTTATTCAATAAAAAGCGAAATAGAAATCAATCTATCTCGCTTTTTAAACAATTAATTTAATTCAAATACATAAGCATTGCAATAGTCCATTCCTGTCACAATCGTAACGGTTAAATCCTTACTATTATAAAGAGCAGACCATTGCGTTGAAATCTTACCTAGATTTTCGAATTGGACATCTTTTTGTGATACATCGTGTAATAGATGTAAAGCATCATCATCACTTAGTTGTGCATTCTTTCGATCTAATGTATTCATCATTGTTTGATGGCGGTCTTGACCAACACCGAAATCGAAATCACCTTCTGCTAATAAGAAGTTTGTAGCAGCTTGATAGTGTTTATCTGCTCGAATTACAACCATCTTATTTTCTACATATTCAATTACGACACTATTTCCTTTTGCATCCGCAATGTGAAAGTGATAGCAACTATTTGCACTAGAGTGCATATCGTAATGTGATAATAACTCAATGGCTTCTTCTACCGTTGCAGCTTTATCTAGAATTAAACGAATAGCTGTTGTTGTCGTTAAATCTACTTTTTTATTATCTTGATGAGTCTCATCTGTAGGAATTAATAAAACACCAGCTGTTAATCCTTTTTCATTCATTCCATCTAATGGTGCATATGGAGCTCCTAGTGTTAATAGAGCTTGAAACATATGATCTGGCAATTGTTCTTTGTTGTAGCCTAAGAAGCCTAAGTTTACCATGGATATAGAAGCATAGCCATGATCTGGATCTGTTTTTATTAGCATGGATGGTGAATAGCCAAGATCAAAATTACGTCCAAAGATATGTTCTTGATCTTTATTCATCGCACTAAAGGTTGAACAACCTAAACTTGGAATTTCAACGTCAAATGGTAAACCATGCATTAAATTATTTTTTACATAGCTGACCAACTCTTCGTCTGTCTTTGCTCCAACATCTAGAAATTCTTCAAATCCATAATCCCCGTGGTATTCCATTGCATAGAGTGGATAATCATTTACTTTGGTAATTGTCTTTAATGTCTTAATCTCTTTATGGAAAAAGATATAGGCAAATGTCAAGAGTAATAAGATTATGCATAACAATGATAGGAATACTTTTTTCAATACATTTTTCATAATCATTCCATCCTTTTCATCTTATGTCCATTATATACTAAATTTACCTTTATTTTTTAATTGTTTCTAAAAAGAAATAATTAAAAAATAGTATGATGCATGTTTCTTATGCATCATACCATTCTTTCATTACTCACGATTATCTTTTAAGCTTTCAACCATATCAATCTTATGAATTTTTTTGCTTACAAAATAGACAGATACATAATAGCTGATTAAGACAAGCGAAATACTTAATGCGTAGCTTGATGGTTTCATATACCAGTCAATCATATAGCCTAATACATCGATGAATGATGTAAACATGAGTGATCCAATGACACTAACACATGGAATTGATAATAGCATGGCGATTAAGACAACGATCAAATTATTGCTTAAGAGTAATTTGTAAATTTGTTTTTCATTAAAGCCTAATACTTGAAGCATGGAAATCGTTGAACGATTTTCTAAACCGACCATGCTGAC